>Ga0208640_1000070_pt1 | contig 48037 bp, 45 predicted proteins | sample ETNtaG_23_FD_185774 | JGI IMG/M metagenome (GOLD analysis project Ga0208640, IMG submission 185774) | Marine microbial and viral communities from oxygen minimum zone, Eastern Pacific Ocean - ETNP201310SV72 (SPAdes) (version 2) | ecosystem: Environmental > Aquatic > Marine > Oceanic ... | reverse complement strand
GCTTATGACTTTTTAGTGCTTCGTTCACAAAGTATTAATCCTGAACTAAGCGATAGGGCAAAGTATTGGACTCAAATTCAAAAATAAATCTGGGCAAATTATTTACTGTTATGGTGGCATAATATTAGCTATGCCATGAACAGTTTTTATTTTGATTAAATCTAGAAGTAGAGGAAAGTGCTGATGAGTAGTAAATTTGATTTTAATGAAGGTCTAAGTCAACTGGAAGAAATTATAGGAAAAATGGAATCTGGTGATTTAAGTCTTGAAGAATCGCTTAAGTATTTTGAAAAGGGCATCAAACTTCACCGCCAATGCCATAGCGCGCTAAGCAGCGCTGAACAAAGAATTTCGGTTTTAAGTGAAGAAGATAACTATACAGAAGATAAACCTTTAGATGACATCTGAAATATATCGCAATCGCGTCAATAATTTATTAAATACACTACTTACCAGGCAAAATGCTCTTAATGAGTCAATGCGCTACTCAGTATTGGCTGGCGGAAAAAGATTTAGGCCGATACTAACTTATACAACTGCAAGCTTATTTGATGTTGAGCCTAGTCAAGTTGATGCTTGTGCGGTTGCCGTTGAGCTTATCCACATATATTCATTGATTCATGATGACCTTCCAGCAATGGATGACGATGATATGAGGCATAACCAGCCAACATCCCATAAAATTTTTGGTGAAGCTCAGGCAATATTGGTAGGGGATGGTCTTCAGGCGCTTGCATTTGAGGTGTTGGCAAGTGCGGAAAATATCATTCCCAGCACCAGAATTAAATTGCTGAACTTGCTGGCCAGATCAGCTTTTGATATGGCGGATGGGCAATCTATAGATCTGTCAGTAGTGTCTAAGAATGCTGATCTTGAATTGTTAAATAGGTTACACCTTAAAAAAACCGGCGCACTTTTGGGTTGCGCAGTTAAATTTGGCGCCCTACTTAAATCTCAAATTAATAAAAAAGATATTGAAATTCTGTCCTCATTCTCTGAAAAAATTGGACTTGCTTATCAGATTCAAGATGACGTTCTTGATATTTTGGGTTCAGATGAATGTTTAGGAAAAAGACAGAACTCTGACCTAAAAAAAGGAAAACCAACATACCCTTCAGTAATTGGAATAGAGGAGTCTATTAAGGCATATAAAGGCTTGTACGAAGAAGGTATAGAAGGGCTAGGAGAGTTAAGTAAGAGCGCTAAAGCATTAATAGATTTAACAAATAAAATAATGCACAGAGATTATTAATATTCTACCAGTAGACCACCCCAACTAAATCCTGCGCCAACCCCCTCTAATAATAATTTATCACCTTTTGTTATCCTCCCATCACGAACCGCAACATCAAGCGCAAGAGGTATTGAAGCAGAAGATGTATTGCCATGAGTTTCAATGGTAAGGACAACTTTGTTAATTGGCAGATTAATTCGTTTAGCAATTGCTTTGATAATTCTTATGTTAGCTTGATGAGGAATCATCCATGAGATTTCATCTGAGCTTAGGTTGCATACATTAATAATTTCTTCGGCAAGATTTGAGAGTTGACTGACAGCTATTTTATAGACTGCATTTCCAGTCATTTCAATATAGCCAGTTTCGTTAATATAGTTATTATTAACATGAAGTGAAGATAGATAGCTGCCATCACTTTGAATTTTTGAGAACTTAATTCCAGTTTTGCTATCTTGACTTAATACTACTGCACCTGCACCGTCACCAAAAAGAACAGCGGTGGAACGATCACGCCAGTCAACAATTCTTGAGAGAGTTTCACTACCTACGACTAACACATTTTTATATGTGCCATTTTCAATATATTGTTGAGCGGTAGTAAGGGCAAATATAAAGCCAGCGCAAACCGCTTGGAGGTCAAATGCTGGACAATTTGCACCAATTCTATTTTGTAGCATCGTCGCAGTTGCAGGAAAGATTTTATCTGGAGTGGCGGTTGCAAGAATGATTAAATCAATCTCAGAAGCACTTATCTCAGCCATTTCTAGTGCTTTTTTGCTCGCCTCTAGGGCCAGGTCACAAGTACTTTCATCATCGACAATTCTTCTCTCTTTGATGCCTGTCCGTCCAGTTATCCATTCATCGCTAGTATCTAGTGTTTTTTCAAGTTCAGAATTTGTAATTATTTTTGGAGGGAGATAACTACCAGTTCCAATGATTCTAGCAAATCTTTTCATCAAACAAGTCCTATTTGTGATGTTTTAACTCTTGGGTGAGTTGTTTAGATATTTTTTCCGTGATTTTAGCATGAGCTTCAAGGTAGGCCTCTTTAATTGCCTCGAGAAATGAATCAGCATCAGCATTACCATGACTTTTTACAACAACCCCCTTTAAGCCAAGAAGACTTGCGCCATTATGTTTGCCTGGATCAACTTTAGCTTTAAAGTTCTTTAAAACTGGTTTTGCAAAAATAGCAACAATTTTTGTTAGCAGGTTTTTGTTAAAAGATTCCTTTATAAAGTGAGAAATCATCTTGGCAACACCTTCACTAGCTTTTAGAGCAATATTACCTTCAAAGCCATCACAAACAATGACATCAACCACTCCCTTATAAATATCGTCACCCTCAACAAAGCCTTGGTAATTTAAGGATGAATCTTTAAGTAAATCAGCTGTTGCTTTAATTTTTTCGTGACCCTTCATATCCTCAACTCCAACATTCAATAGTCCAATTGATGGTTTTTGAATGCTTTCAGTATGTTGAACAGCAATTGAGCCCATGATAGCAAATTGCAATAGAGTTTCCGGCTTAGAGTCAATATTTGCACCTAGGTCAAGTATATGATTATGTCCAGTCATTGTTGGAACTGAAGACATTATTGCTGGCCGGTCGACACCATCAATCGTTTTGAGGACAAAACGCGCTATTGCCATCAAAGCACCAGTATTTCCAGCGCTCACGCAAGCATCTACAACACCCTCCTTTACAAGGTTGATCGCTATGCGCATTGACGAATCTTTTTTCTTTCTTAAAGCATTTAAGGGGGATTCATCCATATTGATTACTTCAGATGCATGAGTAATGTCTATTCGGTTTTTAAGAAGATTAGATTTACGCTGTTTTTTTAATTCATTTTCAATGCTTATACTATCCCCTACAAAATTTATTTGCAGATCTTCATATTTGCTTAGTGCATTAATGCCAGCTTCGATAGTGACAGGCATACCATAATCACCACCGGAGGCATCAATAGATACCTTAATTGTCATAATGGTAGATTTATGATTCTACTTCTTCGATGTCTTCAATTGCTGAATCTATTACCTTTTTACCGCGATAGTATCCATCAGCGGTAATATGGTGTCGCAAGTGAGTTTCACCTGTTTCTTGATCTTCAGATAACGCAGGGCTCTTTAATGCGTTATGTGAACGTCTCATACCTCTTTTAGAAGGTGTTTTTCTACTTTTTTGTACCGCCATTTTTACTCCTTGCCTCCATAGGCTTATTTATATTTTTTAACATGGCAAATGGACTTTCTTTCACTTGCTCATAATTGTTATGTTCTTTAAAAGAAGACAAGCAATCTAAATTATGTTTTGGAACCATAGGTATTGAAAGTAATATTTCATCTGAAATTAGATCAATCAATGATAGTTCCTCGCCCTCAAATAAATAAATTTCTAAATGCTTACTAAGCTCTTCTGCCTGACTTTCATTTTTCACAAAAGCCAAACTGAAATTAAGATCTAAACTAACTGGTAATTCTTCTAAACATCTCTGACAAGTCAGATATATTATTAATGAAACTTCACCATCAAGACAAGGGGTAGTATTATTTTCTATGTAAAACGAAAAATTAACTTTAATATTGTCTGAATTATCGCTAGAAATTTCATTTATTCTAGGTAAGTCCTCAATATTGAGTTCATCTATCACACTGAAATTTTTTTTAGCAAACTTAAATAGTGTTGGCCAATCTATTGGGCCTTTACCTAATTCCATTTTTATATTTTTCTAAAGCCAGAGAATTATACTAGAAAGTCACCATTTTGTTAATTAGTTTGCCTTTGTCTTATACTTTCAAAAAGTGCAATTCCAGTAGCTACTGAAACATTTAAACTTTCAACATTTCCCATCAATGGAATGCTTGCTAATTCATCACAACTTGTTTTGATTAATTTCCTTAAACCTCTCCCTTCGCTCCCCATTACAAGGGCAATAGATTCACGAAGATTGGCTTTATAGAGAGAATTATTAGACAAGCCATCTAGTCCTAAAACCCAAATTCCATTCTTTTGCAATTCCCTAATAGTTCTTGCCAGGTTAGTGACTTGAAATATTTTAGTTTGGTTGATAGCGCCTGCAGATGTTTTGTGAACAAGAGCATTAATTGGGGCTGAACGATCTTTATTAACAACTACGCAATCTGCTCCAGCAGCGTTTGCACTTCTAAGGCAAGCCCCAAGGTTTCTAGGGTCTTGTATTGAGTCCAGTATCAGGATGAGCGGATTAACTGAAGAATGTTTAACATATTCAATGAGTTTATCTTGCCCCGGTAGTGCTGGAAGGGCGATTTTTGCGAGAACTCCTTGGTGAAGTTCACCCTTTGCGAGTTTTTCCAATTTGCTTTTATCGGTTGACGAGTATTTAATTTTTTGATTGTCAAGTTTAGTTAATAAGTCTTGCATCCGTCTATCACGTCTACTATTCTGGACAAACACGTTGAGGATTAACTCTGGGCTAGAATTTAATATCGCTTCGAGGCTATGAAAACCAAATATATGGATAGTGTTAGGCATTTACAAGAATTAAATATTTAGTATTTATAGTTTATCAGTATAAATTTCAATATAAGCTGAATCTCGAAGTTCTTTTAGCCAATGCGAATAGAATTTTTGAGATTTTTGACTTTTTATTTGTTCTTTACAATTTTCAATGTCTGGGTCTATATATCTCTCACCAACCTTTATTGCAATTGCCCATCCTCCTTCAGTTTCATAAATTTTAGAGATTTCGCCATCTTGAAGGGAGTCAAACATTTCTATGTTTGGGGTATTAACAAAAAACCATTCAGAAAGACCGCCATTGTAATAAGAAGGGTGTTGAGAGTGCAGTTTTGCAAAAGCTTCAAAAGATGCACCTTTCGAGATGTGTCTTGAGAGCTTTTTTAAAAACGCAGTTACTGCAGTTTTTTGTTCACTTTTTGAAGAGGGTGAATCTAGGATTTCAGAGATAATTATTTGTGCAATTTTGATTTGCCTTATTCCAGTAAAATTTCCAGTGCTGCAATTCAGTAAAATCTCATTTTCCGAAAGTTCAGGTTTAAAGTCTTTGGTTATGAATTGCTCCAACTTGATTACTAAAAGAGTTTCAATTATTTGTTCAACAAATAATGTAAATTGTGGATGAGATTTGAGCTCGACCAGTGATATATTGTAGTTTCGAGCTAATTGCATGAGTGCGCCTTTAACCTCTTCATTTTGAGGCTCAATGCCTAGTTCATTAGCCGCATTTAGTTGGAGTAATAAGTCAATTTGCCGACTTACAATCTCTATCTTTTTATCAAGCGTGCTAGTGACATCCAATTGCAACTCTACAGAGTCAAGTGTAATTACATCCTCGTTAACAACTGCAACAACAGTATTTGCTGCAATATTTGTATTTACAAGAAATAACAACAGGAGAAGAAGGAGTCTTCTCATTCACCAAGATCGGCTCGATAGTATGGGATATTATTCTGTACATGTTTTCTGATACTCGATGAGGTTGAGCCCAAGCCCTTGAAGACTAGTTCAATTCCAGTGCTGTAAGAGTAGGTACTACCATTATATTCTTTAAAGTGTACAAGTCTAGTCGCCCAACAACAGGATTCATAAGCAATTCCTGCAGTCTCTTTGTTTTTTACACCAGTTGAAAATACTTTGTCTAGACCGCCAAATAGATGAATAGAATCGTTAAGCGGGAAAGCTCCATAAATTGTGCCTGATGTTTTGGTGCCTTTATCGTTGTATGCAAGAGTAATAAATTTTCTTGGGTTAGATTTATAGCTTACCCCATTGGTTCTTTTGACAATCTTCGAGGTATCTGGGTTAAACTGGATATCTGTATTGAAAACAAACTGGTTTACAGCTATATCAATACCGGCAGCGATATCAGAGTGAGATAGTCTAGTTTCGTAGTTAGTATTGGTGGTGTCACTGACAACTTCATCATCAGCATAAAAAGTCTGAGCAATTCTAAAATTCAAAAGATCTAAATCCTCTTTTTCTGCATCTACTGCCACCCAGCTTGATATGAAACTAAGCGTAACGTCATTCGCGTTAGTTATCCTGTCAAGCCCAGTGTATCTCTCTCCCGAGGTAAGGTCGGCAAATGTCATTATGTCGTCATATTTATCTTCAGTGTCAAAGATTGGAATGTTTCCTTGGAGCTCCTTGGCTTTGTAGTTGTATGAAATTTTTGGAGTAATTGTGCGAATAACTTGAGCATTAAACAATTCACTTTGACTTATGAAAGGGAAAGCAAAGTCCATTCCAGCTCCAACAACTGTGCGATTTATGTTATTTTTATTTTTTAGCTCATAATGTGTATTAGAAACGTTAGCTCTTGTAGTTACTACGGGGAATTTAGTTGAAAGAGTTTTTGTGACTCCCACATTGCCATGAGTTCTAACTCCTGAGTCTTTTCCGGGAGCCTCGTGTGTAAACTTGGTGCTAACTAAACTAACCGTAACTGGTAGCTTATTTTTGGTGTTAAAAGTTTTACTAATTGATCCTTCTAGAGCTCTTGTATATGCTGGCGCACCTGCATTTACAATTTGTTCATCCTCAGTTAATAAAGCACTGCTGAAATGATTTTCTGGGTCTTTATATGTAACTTTGAGGTGAGACAAGAGTCGCTCTAAGTCAGTATCACTATGCTTAATTTCTTTAAAGTATTCAGCATCGGATACACGATTATACTTGGTGCTAATATGGGTTTTGTCACTAATATCCAGCTCAGTAGTGGCGTTAACTAACCAGCGCTTAAGTTTTGTAATATCATCCCTGAACAGATATTCAGATTCTATTTCAAACATAGAATCTTTCATTTCATCTCCAATTAGTTTTCTATCTATTAATTGTCTGTACCTGTTATCTATTACTGAGCCTCGGCTTGACATATAGGTATATGCTAGAATTAAATCTCTGTCAGGTGCGAGGTTGAAGTAGTATGGAATTCTTAATCTGTAAGATCTCTTATAGTTGGTGTCACTCTTTTTACTAGGGTCTGAATATGTATCATAGTCAGGTGGAAGGAATCCTGATCCACGTCCTTCAAGGACCCAGCTGTATTTTGGAAAATAAAAAATCGGGAAACCCTGAAAAACAATTGTTGCGTGGTCAGCAATACCTCTATTTTTTTCTAGGTTGGCTTCAATAGTTTTAGCTCTAATTTGCCAGTCATTCTGGTTGATCGGGCAAAAACTATATGTAGCATCACGAAATATGACTTTGTTAGCCGTTTTAGTAATGCTTGCAGCTGATCCGTTGGCATTCGACTCAAGTTCTTGGTAGTTGGCGCTGTCAATTACTGCTTCAAGGTCGTCATTTTGCTTATTTGCCGCGAAAGTTTTTCCAGTTATGAGATAAGTTGAATCCTGAAATTTAACATTGCCTTTTGCATGTGTTGATTGGGTTGACGAGGAAAACTCTACATCATCGGCAGAAAGGACATAAGAGGAAGATTTTAATTTGACATTTCCAGTTAGGTGGTAATTAGCATCTTGAGAGATTTCGCTTTGATCTGCTTCAACATCAAGACTTTCGGTATCGCTAGAGAATTGCTCGATAGGAATAAGGGTTTGATATTCAGGACAGTTAACACAAACTGTTTGATATGGAGCGCAAGCAAGATTAACTCCGTCAGCGTGAATTGAAAAAGCACTTAGGGCAAAAAAATAAACGAATAAGTGTTTTTTCATGAAAAAATTAATTTACCAAATGGGAATCATTTTATCATTATATTTAGCTAATACATGATCACATTTTCTTCCTAATTGTTAACCAAAATCAGTTTTAAAAAAATGATTTTATTGGGTAAAATATCTTTTGCTTTAACAATTTGTTATGCGTAATTTATAGGTATAAGAATTTTTCTGGCATATTATTGTAAGAGAATATAATTAAATGCTGGTTTGGTGCTTGTTTTTTTGATGTTTGACCATATCTTAACATTGACTTTAATTGGAAATGAAATTCAAGTGGGTCAAAAACAAAATGGAGTATTAATGGCTTGGAACGATAAAAATAATCAAAATCCTTGGGGTGGAGGCAACCAGACACCTCCGGAATTAGAAGAAGTCATAAAAGACTTTAAAAACAAATTTAAATCTACCTTTGGTGGTGATTCTTCAAATAGAGGTTCAACTGGAGGCAGTGGTGTAACAAAAACTGCGAGAGGTGGGCTTAAATACCTTTTGATTCTAGCGGTTTTAGTATGGCTATTATCTGGCATCTATATTATAGATCCTGCTGAAAAGGGTGTTGTGCTTCGTTTTGGCGCTTACCAAGCTACCACCACGCAAGGACCACACTGGCATATTCCTTTTCCAATTGAGAAAGTTTACAAAGTTAATGTAGAACAGATAAGAGCGACAGAAATTGGTTTTAGAAATATACAAAACTATAGCGGCAATGTAAGCTCTGAATCACTGATGTTGACTAGAGATGAAAACATGGTTGACGTTAAATTGGCAGTTCAATTCAAGATAGCTGACGCGAAAGCATATTTGTTCAACGTCCTGCAGCCCGAATTGTCCCTTAGCCACGTTGTCCAAAGCATTATTAGGCAAGTTGTCGGTGATAATATTATGGACCTAGTTTTAACAACTGGACGAGAGCAAGTTGCACAGGAGGTTAAAAGTGGATCTCAGAGTTTATTAAATGACTACGGTACAGGATTGCTTATCACTGCAGTGACAATGCAAGACGCGCAGCCTCCAATTCAGGTTAAAGCGGCATTTGATGATGTTGTAAAGGCTCGAGAAGATGAACAAAGATATATCAATGAAGCTAACGCTTATGCTAATGACATTGTGCCAAAGGCTAGAGGTGCAAGTCAAAGAATTATTGCAGAAGCTGAGGCCTATAAATCACAGGTTGTTTCTAAATCAGAAGGTGAATCTTATCGCTTCACAAAAATTCTAGAAGAATACTTAAAGGCCCCTAAAGTAACTAAAGAAAGGCTTTATAGGGAAACCTTAGAAGAGGTACTCGGAACAACAAACAAGGTTTTGGTTGATGATAATTCAAACTCTTTGATGTATCTGCCAATCGATCAACTAATTAATAGACCAAGATCATCTAATTTGTCTTCTTCCGAAAGCAATACTTTTGATCAATCTGAAGATCTAAACAGTGACGGCAGTGTTTTACGCTCAAGGGAGAATAGATAATGAAAAAAATAATCATTGTTTTAGTACCACTAATTGCTATCCTTTTAAGCTCAAGCCTATACACAGTTAATGAAACTCAGGTTGCGATTAAATTGCGTTTAGGCGAGATCGTCTCTATTGTAGAGACTCCAGGTTTAAAATTTAAAACACCATTTGTTAACAATGTTGTTTTCTTTGATAATCGAATTCAAACTCTTGATTCAGCTTCCGAGTCATTTTTAACTGTTGAGAAGAAAAATGTAATGGTTGATTCCTATGTTAAGTGGCGTATTGTGGATACTGAAAAATTCTATATCTCTACTGGCGGAACCATGGCATCAGCAAATATTAGGCTTGCCCAAAACAACCAGGATGCACTTAGAAGTGAATTCTCTAAAAGAACAATAAAGGAGGTTGTTTCAGATCAGAGAGAAGCGATTATGGCTAGCGTAAAATCCAAACTCAAATCGATAGCTGAGGGTGAATATGGAATTGAGGTTATTGATGTCCGTATCAAGCGAATCGAGTTGTCTCAGGAAGTAAGAAACTCGGTCTACAGGCGCATGGAGACGGAAAGAAAAGGGTTAGCAAACAAGTATCGCTCTGAAGGTGCTGAGGAAGCCGAAAGAATTCAAGCTCTTGCGGATAAAGAGCGCACCATCATTCTAGCTAATGCTTACCGAGACTCTGAAAAGATTCGAGGTGAAGGAGATGCAATTTCTGCTAGCAACTATGCTAAAGCATATAGCCAGGATGCAGAATTCTATTCATTTTATCGTGCCCTTGAATCATACAAAAAATCGTTTAGTGACCAAGGAGATGTGTTAGTACTAAATCCTGATACTGAGTTTTTCCGTCACTTTAATCCTTCGGACTAGTTAGTAATGAGTAATTGGCAATTACCTGAGGGCATTGAAGAGCTCGCTGGTAGTCAGGCCGCTGTATTTGAATCAGTTCGCCGTAATCTCATTGATACATATAATAGCTGGGGCTATGAACTTGTAGTACCTCCAATGCTAGAGTATATCGAATCTCTGGTGCTTAATTCTGACTCGATAGATCAGAAAACTTTCAAATTCCTAGATTCTTCTGATGGACAAATGGTTGGCGTTCATGCAGATATCACCCCTCAGATTGCAAGAATTGACTCAAAAAATTCAAAACCTAAAGATGTATCTCGCTATTGTTACGTTAACACAATCCTGCAAACCAAGGCTGACGATTTTTACGCCTCACGTTCGCCTATTCAGGCTGGCGCTGAACTTTATGGTTATGAAGGTATTGAAGCGGATGTTGAGATAATTAGACTTATGGTCGAGTCTCTAGCAATTTTGAAAATTGACAACCTTACTCTTAGCCTTGGCAATACAGCAATATTCAATTCATTGTGCGAATCTGCAGAACTAAGTAGCGAGGATGCTGCAATACTAAGAGAAATTTTCAGACGAAAATCCCTACCTGACTTGGCAGTATTTTTGGACAGTCGTGAAATAAAGAATGCGGCAAAATTTAGTTCTTTAATTTCACTTTCAGGTGATGAGAGTATTCTCGTTAAAGCGCTTGAATTGTTTTCTGATATGGAAACAATCACTGATTCTGTTAACGATTTAATCGAACTAAACAATACTTTCAAAGATAGCAATATTAATTTAATGTTTGATCTTGGTGAAGTAAAGGCCTATGAGTACCATGATGGGGTTGTTTTTGCAGCGTACCATGCAGATTTTCCCAAGGCTTTAGCTCAAGGTGGTCGTTACAATAGCTTGAGTCAAAACTTCGGATCTTCGAGAGCCGCTACTGGATTCTCGTTTGATTTGAAATACTTAATTCAGCAGCAAGATAACTTTTCTATTAAGGCTAAATTATTAACTGCACCCAATGACAAAGATCCTAACCTAAACAAATTAATTAATGAATTAAGGGCCAAGGGGATTGCTGTCAAACAGAATTTCAGCGAGACTATAAAATCTGACTTTGTTATCCGTAATGGTGATTGGTCTGTGAAGGAGTAATATGGCAAAAAACGTTGTCATAATCGGTACCCAGTGGGGCGATGAGGGTAAAGGTAAAATCGTTGATTTAATTACTGATAAGGTTGCCTCCGTTGTTCGCTTCCAGGGAGGCCATAACGCAGGACACACTCTTGTAATTAAAGGCAAAAAAACTGTTTTGCATTTAATACCTTCGGGAATTCTAAGAAGCAATGTCCAGTGCTTAATAGGTCACGGCGTCGTTCTCTCTATGAGTGCACTGTTAAAAGAAATGACGGAACTGGAAGGGACAGGCCTCGAGGTTCAGTCACGTTTAAGTATCAGTCCTGGATGTCCATTAATTTTGCCTTACCATATTGCACTTGATAATGCCAGAGAAGCCAAAAGAGGCAAGGCGGCTATAGGAACAACTGGCAATGGAATAGGGCCAGCCTATGAAGATAAGGTTGCAAGGCGCGGTTTAAGGGTAGGGGATTTGCTTGACGAGAAACTTTTTGCTGATAAATTAAAACAAGTTATGGAGTACCATAACTACATTCTCGAGAATTATTACAATCAAGCAGCTATTGATTATCAGCAAACACTTGATGAGGCATTGGAACAGGGGGTCTTGATTAGGACTATGATTATTGATGTTGCTGATGAAATTTATACTCGTATGGCCAATAACGAAAACATCTTGTTTGAAGGCGCTCAAGGGGCTCTTCTTGATATTGACCAAGGTACCTACCCATATGTTACATCTTCGAATACGACCTCTGGTGGCGCGGTAACCGGGTCAGGTATTGGTGTTCGTGATATTGACTATGTTTTAGGAATAGTTAAGGCCTACACTACAAGGGTTGGTGGCGGCCCATTCCCAACAGAACTTATATATGACGTAGCCTCTGACAAAGGTGATTCTGTAGGCCGAGAATTATGCGCCAGAGGTCACGAATTTGGCGCAACCACAGGACGTCAGAGAAGGTGTGGATGGCTTGATTTGGTTATCTTAAATCGCTCCTTCAAATTAAATTCTGTGAGCGGTATCTGCTTAACTAAACTCGATGTACTTGATGAGCTGAGCTCTATTAAGATTTGTGTGGCCTACGAAATTAACGGAAAGCAGACCAAAACACCACCATTTTCAGCTGAAGACTACGGTATTGCAAAGCCAATCTATATTGAAATGCCTGGATGGCAACAATCTACAATTGGAACTCATAGCTTCGACGACCTCCCGATTGAAGCTCAAAACTACATTAAAAAGATTGAGGAGTTGTCTCAACTACCTGTTGATGTTTTATCTACTGGTCCTGACCGTGAAGAGACATTAATTATAAACAGCCCTTTTGATTAAGCCAATATCATAATAAAGTTGATTTATACTTAATACATTATGTCTGACCCACACTTTGAGCGCGAAGCGGAAAAATATGAAAGTCCGATTCCTTCTCGTGAGCATATCTTAAGTTTCATACAAAAAAAACCCAGAACTAAACATCAGCTTTATGATCTTTTATCTTTAAGGGATGAGCAAAAAAGATCATTCGAGAAAAGACTAAGAGCAATGGTCAGAGATAAACAGCTAAGCTGCAACAAGAAAGGTGTTTATCGAACCTTTTCAAAGAGGGGCTTATTAAGAGGTACTGTAATAGCAAACCCGAAGGGCTTTGGTTTCGTTTCTCTAGATAAAGGCGGGAAAGATTTAAGACTTTCAACACAACAGATGAAACTTGTCTTTCATGGGGACAAGGTAAAAGTTAGACTACTTAACAGTAAACTCGATGCCGAAATTGTTGAGGTTATTGAAACTGTTAAATCGGTAGTTGGAAGGTTGCATCTTGAAACGCATTTTCCATATGTCGTTGTTGATGACAAAAGAATCAAGCATAACATTATCATCACTGAGCTTATTAAGGGATGTGAGGACAATCAAGTTGTTATTGTTGAAATACTTTCATCCCCTACAATGATAAGTGAGGCTACAGGCAGGGTAGTTGAGATACTTGGCACGTATTTAGATGAAGGTGTTGAGATTGATTCTGCTCTTCATCGCCATCAAATCCCTAATAAATTTAGTGATATTGCTATCTCAGAGTCAAACAAATTACCAACAAAAGTTATTGTCAAAGACAAGAAAAAACGAATCAATATCAGTCGCCTTAATTTGGTAACAATTGATGGTGAAGATTCGAGAGATTTTGATGATGCAGTTTATGCTGAACCTTCAAACAAGGGTTGGAAACTTTTGGTTGCTATAGCCGACGTTTCACACTATATAAGTGAAGGCTCTAAACTTGATGAGGAGGCCTTTGAGAGAGGAAACTCGGTATATTTCCCGCATATGGTGGTACCAATGCTCCCTGAATTGATATCCAACGGATTGTGTTCATTAAACCCAAATGTTGAAAGACTGTGTGTGACTTGCGAGATGAATATTGATGCCTTAGGCGAACTGATTGATTATAAATTCTATCCAGCCGTTATGCTCTCTCATGCAAGACTAACGTACTCTCAAGTAAATGAAATCCTGGAAAATAAAAAAACCCCATTAAGGAAAAAATATAGTGGCATTGTCAGCAATATTGAGTCTCTATATGGTCTATACAAGACACTTAGAATCTCTCGACAAAAGCGCGGTGTAATGGACTTTGACAGAATTGAGAGCCTGATACAGTTTAATAAGAAGGGTAAGATTGATAACATTATCCCACGCCAAAGGAATGATGCCCATAAATTGATTGAGGAGTGTATGCTAATGGCAAATCAATCAGCAGCGAAATTCCTACAGAAACATGATGAAGACTTTCTTTATCGTACCCACCCTAGGCCGAAGCAAGAAAAAATCGAAGTAACCCGAAAATTTCTATCCGCACTTGGTCTTGTTTTAGCAGGAGGAGACAAACCAGAGTCGAAAGATTTTGCCAAGATTTTAAAACAGGTCAAAGGTAGGGATGACGAAAACATTATTAAAACAGTAGTCCTGCGTACAATGAAGCAGGCTGTCTATACTCCTCTAAATGAGGGTCATTTCGGGCTCGCATTTGATCTTTATACCCACTTTACATCACCGATTCGTCGTTATCCAGATCTATTAGTGCATAGAGCAATTAAACGCGCAATAAATAAAAAAACCCGAAAGCCATCCAAAAAAATGATTCAGCTTGGTGAGCACTTTTCAATGACTGAAAGAAGGGCTGACGACGCTACTAGAGATGTAGAACAATGGCTTAAATGTGAATACATGAGAGATAAGGTCGGCGAAGAATATAGTGGTGTTATTTCGGGTGTTGCTGGTTTCGGGTTTTTTGTTGAATTAAGCGATATTTTTATTGAAGGAATGATTGCTGTTCGTGACTTAAGAGACGATTATTATATCTATGATGAAATTCATCATAGACTTACAGGTCAAGCAGCTGGGAAGATTTTTCGTTTAGGAGATGTGGTTCATATCAAGGTGGCGTCAGTTAGCCTTGATGATCGAAAGATTAGTTTTTTGTTGGCCGATTAGTTAAAAAATAAAAACTGTTTGCTAACCAGTAATTGCTCCTTCTGATGCGGAATGTACAAGTTTTGCATATTTAGCTAAAACACCTTTCTTGTAGCGAGGAGTAGGCTGTTTCCAGTTCGATAGTCTTTTTGCAATGGCTGAATCATCAATCAGCAGTTCAAGTTTGTTATTTTCTGCATCAATCAGTATTTCGTCACCATCTTCAATGATGGCTAGTGGACCACCACTAAATGCTTCAGGGGTTATATGACCAACCACAAAGCCATGGGTGCCGCCAGAGAATCTACCATCAGTGATCAGGGCAACCTTTTCGCCCAAACCTTTCCCCATCACGGCTGAGGTTGGCGCCAACATTTCTCTCATTCCAGGACCACCTTTTGGGCCCTCATAACGAATCACAATCACGTCACCTTCAGAAATCTGATCGTTTAGAATGGCCTGTAATGCATCCTCTTCACAAGCAAATGTTTTTGCTCTACCTTTGAAGGTTAAACCTTCTTTTCCAGTAATTTTCGCTACAGCTCCATCAGCTGCTAAGTTGCCACGCAGAATTCTGAGATGTGAATCCTGTTTGATAGGATTATCTAGTGGCATAATGATTTGCTGAGCTTTATCGTATGGCTCTACATTTTTAAGATTCTCTGCTAAAGTTTTGCCTGTCACAGTTATACAGTCTCCGTGAAGCAAGTCAGCATCAAGCAACATCTTCATTAAAGGTAGCGTACCACCAATTTCAACCAATTCACTCATCATATATTTGCCAGAAGGCTTAAGGTCTGCAAGGACTGGCACCTTGGCACCAATTCTAGTAAAGTCATCTATAGTCAAATCGACATTAATAGCGCTAGCCATAGCAATCAAATGAAGCACCGCATTAGTTGAGCCGCCCAAGGTAATGATTACCGTGATGGCGTTCTCGAAAGCTTTCTTTGTCATAATGTCACTTGGCTTTATGTCCATTTCGAGTAAATTGAAGACAGCCTCTCCAGCTCGTCTTGAGTCGCTATTTTTGTCATCAGATATTGCATCCTGTGCGGATGAATTTGGCAGACTCATACCGAGTGCTTCAATTGCTGAGGCCATAGTGTTGGCAGTATACATGCCACCACAAGAGCCTGCGCCAGGTATCGCTTTTGACTCTATTTGCTCCAATTCAATGTCACTTATATCATTGTTGGCTCTCTTGCCGACAGCTTCAAAGACGCTAACAATATCGGTGTGGTTATTTCCAGGTTGTATTGTTCCTCCATAAACAAAAACAGATGGACGATTAAGTCTAGCCAGACCAATAATACAGCCAGGCATGTTTTTGTCACAACCACCGATTGCAACTACCCCGTCGAATCCTTGGCAGCCAACAACTGTTTCTATTGAGTCGGCAATAACTTCACGGGAAACAAGAGAATATTTCATCCCTTCTGAGCCCATTGAAATGCCGTCTGAAATAGTGATTGTATTGAAAATCACAGCCTTTCCACCAGCTCCATTGACACCTATCTCTGTTTCTTCTGCCAACTTGTTGATATGCATATTACAAGGAGTCACCATGGACCATGTTGATGCTATACCAACCTGAGGTTTTTTAAAATCTTCTTTCTTAAAACCTACTGGATAAAGCATAGAGCGGGAAGGTGCTCTTTCATAACCGTCTACAACCTGAGAGGAAAACTTTCTATTATTTGACATCTAATCTAAAGGAGCAAAAAATATAAATTTTAGACTAAAATAGGGCGCTTCAAATAGCAATTAAATTAAGAGTTGGATAAGATCACCCAATTATTAGAATTAATGCAACCATTCGTTGAAGAGGGGAGGTTGCTAGAGAGGAGCTATGAGCATCTAAGTGACTGTTTAGATGACTTCGTTTTTATCACTTATGAAAACCGAATAATTGCCTGCGCTGGGCTAAGATTATACGAAAAAGAACAATTCGGTGAAATTTATGCCTTTGTTGTAAATAAGGCACATCACAACACTGACATTTCAAAGAAACTGATGTATAAATTGATGAACAAGGCAAAAAAAATGAACCTTGATTGTGTTTTTGCACTATCCAAACATGGTGGACATTTTTTTCGTCGCCATCGATTTATTGAGGACGACATCACTTCTTTGCCAATTAGCCGTCAAAAGAGTTATGATTACCAGCGCAAATCAGCAATATATTCAAGGAAGCTATAGTAGAAACTCGCCAAGACTTATTTGGTATTTTGACTTAAAAGGCTACTTTTTAACGCCCAATCGATGAATTTTTTTGTATCAATTTTTTCTGCGCCGAACTTTTCTCTTAGCAGGTGGTTTTCCTTTCTTTGAAAGAAAATTAAAGTTAAATGTTTTTCGTGCAAATTAACTTCATCTCTTAAAGTAGTTTCGTACAATTTAGGCTCAAGAAGATCAGCTAAAGTTGGACTGACACCAAGAAGAATCAAAAGGCATTCGTTATAGCTAAGCGACTCGGTTTTAGTTAAATAATCATGCCACTCTCGCCTTGTTTCTAATTGTCTGTCTGATACTGTGGAATTTGCTTCGCTATAATCTAGAATATAATCTGATAGAAGAATCTCAAGTGTCGCAATATCGCAGGTGATATCAACTTTTCCAAACTTGTGAACTTTTCCTTTGCTGCCGAAAAGCAGTGCATCCCTGAGTCGACTGATTTCATTTCTAATTGTCTCAGCAATATTTTCGTTGAATAGTTTGTATTGCGGTTTAGTCAATTATCTACTCCAAATATATTTAAGTCATTTAATATTTCTTGACTGTTCCAACGTCCAGTTTCTAATATTGTTGGTAATCTCTGCAGTTGAGCCATTTGATGATGAGATTGGTTTTCCTATGCTAACAGTTATTACGCCGGGTTTTTTAATAAAGCCGCCCTTAGGCCAGAGTTTACCGGCATTGTGATAGATTGGCAGTATGTCACAACCAGACCCCTTGGCAATCGCAACAGCGCCATTTTGATATTCACCTAGCTTACTCACAGATTGTCGTGTTCCTTCTGGAAAAATAACCACAGAAATACCTTTATTCAATCTATCTTTGCCTTGAGCTATAACCTTCTTTATAGCTCTAATTTTGTCACCTCTGTCAATAACAATGGGTTTAATTAGTGAAATAGCCCAACCAAATATTGGAATCCATAAAAGCTCTTTTTTTAAAACCCAAGTATGTGGCGGCAGGATAAGTTGAAAGCCAAGCGTTTCCCAGGTTGATTGATGGTTTGAGACGATTACAAATGGTGGTTTACTAATATTTTCTGCGCCAATCACTTTGATTGTTATATTCAAGGTAATTTTTAGCCACCAAATACAAAATACGGCCCATTTTGAAAGAACTCTATAGCGCATTTCATAGCTTGAAAAGATCAAAAATATGCCGCAAGAGCTTATCAATATGACGCTAATTATTGAGCCGATAAAGTACAGTAATGATCTTAAAAACAACATAGTTTTACAGAGGGTTAACGTTATAATTTAGTTATTTGCATATCTAAAATTTTACTAACAACTGTGACAGCTGGTTCATCTTTTTCTGCAGATTCATTATTGTTGCCAAATAAGCGCTGATTTATCATGAACAGTATTCTATTAAGTTTCATTTCATTGTTCGCTGGGATAGTTATAGCCTATATATACTTCCATAAAAGGTTGACCGATCTCAATATAGACAAGGCGCAACTGAAAACTACCCTAGACGAAAAAGAAAAGAACTACACAGAAAAACTAGAATTTGTCGATAAATTAAAGTCACAAGTCAATACTGACTTTAAGAACCTCGCCTCAGATATTCTTGAAAAGGATCGCGATAAGCTAAAAAATGACAACTCTGAGCTTTTAACTCCGCTTCAATCTCAATTAAATAGTTTTAGAGAAAGAATTGAGACAATCACCAAAGAACAGGTCAAGGAAAGGGTTTCTCTAGGTGAACAAATAAAAAGCCTGCATCAGGCCAATTTGGAGACCCAACAAACCGCACAGGAACTCACTAACGCACTGACCTATGACAACAAATATCAGGGCAACTGGGGTGAAGAAATATTAAGCTCAATGCTGACAAGCTTCGGATTTAGAGAGGGCCATGAATTTGATACCCAGAAGCAAATGAAGAGCGAAACGGGCGAAACATACCAACCTGATGTAATACTGCATTTGCCTGATGAAAAGGATATCGTTATTGACTCAAAAGTTTCACTTAAAGATTACAAAGATTATATTGCCGATACAGCAAACGAAGAGGCACTGAAAAGACACGTTAAATCAGTCGAAAACCAAGTTAAAAACATTAGCATCAAGGAATACGAAAACCTGGAGGGTGTTAAAACGCTTGACTTCATATTCGTTTTTATTCCTATCGAAGGTGCGCTTCTGAGCGCTTACAACAAAAAACAGAGTTTGCATAGCGACGCCCTTAAAAAGAACATTCTATTGGTTTCTCCGTCATCGCTCAGTATGAGCTTGAAGCTAGTCAATTTTATGTGGCAAACTGCCAACCAAAACAAAAACGCTGAAGAAATCGCAAGACAGGCTGGTGCGATGTATGACAAGCTTGCACTATTCGTTGAAGAGCTTGATAGGGTAGAGGGACATCTAGATAAAGCTAAAGATGGCTACTCAGAAGCCCGAAAGAAGCTCTCGACAGGGAAGGGCAATTTAATCGGTAGAGCTGAAAAAATTAAGTCGCTCGGTGTGGCACCGAAAAAAGAATTGAGTGAATGATAATTCCTGCAAGTTACAAAATCAAAAAAGATGATTTAGCAGACAAGGTTGTTCTGGTTACGGGCGCTAATCGCGGTTTTGGTTTGGCAACGTCACTAGACCTCACTAGAGCTGGAGCCACTGTTATCATGCTGGGAAGGGATCTTGGGTCATTGGAATATGCCTACGACAAGGTTCAAGACTTGGGCTTGAATGAGCCAATCCTCTATCCGCTTGATCTAGAAGGGGCAACTCCCGAGCATTACCAGGAATTACAGGATAACATTTTCACTAGCTTTGGAAAGCTGGACGGACTGATTCATAACGCTGCAATACTTGGCACAATGATGCCTATTGATCAATATGATATTCGATTATGGTATTCCACTTTGCAAATCAATTTAAGTGCCCCATTTATGTTGACACAGTTTCTTATACCCGCATTAATGAAGTCGGATGATGCAAGAATCCTTTTTCTCTCATCAAGTGTGGGAAGAGAGGCTAGAGCTTATTGGGGCGCCTATAGTGTTAGTAAATTTGGGATTGAAGGGTTTGCGAAAACACTTTCTGAAGAATTGGAAAAAACAAATATCAGAGTAAATACAATTAATCCAGGGAAAATGAATACTGAAATGAGAAGAATTGCCTATCCTGCTGAAGATTCTTCAAGAATTCCATCGCCAGAGTTTAAAAGTCCAGCGATTGTGTATCTTATGTTGCCTGAGAATTCTAACATCCATGGCCAACAATTAACTATTGCTAAACCTGATTAAGGTTTATATATTTTATTTCTGTAATTCTTCGCTCAGATGTGGGTGGATTGTTTTAAGTAATTCTTTAAAAACATCTGTGTTTCCTGCAACTACATTCCCTGTTTCAAAATACATATCCCTGCCAGAGAAATCGCCAATAAACCCACCAGACTCTTTGATTAAAAGAACTCCTGCAGCTATATCCCATGAATTCAGTCCGATTTCCCAAAATCCATCCAATCTTCCTGCAGCGACATAAGCCAAATCAAGCGCCGCTGAGCCTGCACGGCGAATTCCTGATACTTTTGGGTGTATAGCCTTAAAGGTTGCCAGATAGCAGTCTAGGTGCTGAGGATGTTTGAAAGGAAATCCGGTGCCAATTAATGTGTTTTCTAGTCCTCTAGAGTTGGTTACGCGCATCCTTTCGTCATTAAGAAAGGCTCCTTCACCCTTTGATGCAGTGAATAGCTCCTCTTTAAAGGGATCATAGACGACAGCATGGCATGGAATTTTGTTTTCATAAAGCGCAATTGAAATTGCATATTGCGGAAATCCATGCAAATAATTTGTCGTCCCATCTAGTGGGTCAACTATCCATTGAAATTTTTCATCGCCCAGAATTTGACCACCTTCCTCCGCCAAAATTGAATGTTCTGGAAAGGCCTTTTTGATCTCGTTTATAATGGCATATTCTGCAGCCTTATCTACCTCAGAAACAAAGTCATTGGCCGCCTTATTCTCGATGGTCAATAAATCAATCTGATTGTGGTATCGCAGAATAACATCGCCGGCTGCACGAGCAGCACGAACAGCTATATTAACGGTAGGATGCATAGTTAATGAGTCAACAAATTAAAGACATGAATTATACCTCGACGGTTTTCGATAAAGTGAGGATTGTAATGGTCAATACTACCGAACCTGGCAATCTAGGGGCTGCAGCCAGGGCGATGAAGAATATGTGCCTTTCAAGGCTTTATTTGATTAACCCTAATAATTATCCTTCAGCCGCTGCAACAGCTAGGGCAAGTGGGGCCGATGACGTTTTATCAAACGCCATAGTTTGTAATTCTTTAACTGAAGCGCTTGAGGGAACGCATCTAGTGATAGGCGCAAGCGCTCGACAGAGAAACATTAAATGGAAGCAAATGGACGTTATTGAGACATGCATTGAAATACAAAAAACCATAGCTGCTTCGGGCCAAGAGGTGGCGGTAATCTTCGGTACCGAGAATTCAGGCCTAACCAACGAAGAATTGGACTTGTGTCATATTCTAATGACAATCCCCGGAAATCCAGATTATTTTTCATTGAATGTGGCTGCTGCGATACAAGTATTTGCCTATCAAAACTTGGTAAGCAATGTCAAGGCAGATTTTGCTAAAGAAACAAACAAGTTGGCAAGCTTTGAGGAGCTTGATGGTTTTTTTAAACACTTAGAACAGGTGCTTGACCATCTTGAATATTTCGAGGAAAAAAGGCCCAAAGAATTGCTTATGCGTCGACTTAGAAGATTATTTGGGCGTAGTTATCCAGAACAAGAGGAGATTGCAATTCTTAGAGGGATACTGAGAAATATAAAGCCCTACAGTAAAAAATAATAGGTCAAATATTAAAAAGCCCGACTTAATCGGGCTTTTCATTAACCAAGCATTAATTTGTTCATTCTTTTAACGAATTCAGCGGGCTCTTTAATTTGTCCGCCTTCACTTAAAACAGCCTGATCGAATAGAACTTTAACAAGATCTTCATCGACTTTCTTTTTGAGCTTTTCAACCAAAGGATGTGTCGGATTTATTTCCAGTATTGGCTTTGTGTCAGGTATGTCTTGCCCCAGTGATTTCATGATCCTCTCCATATTACTACCTAACTCATTTTCGTCAGCTACTAAACAGGAGGGTGACTCGCTCAATCTACTAGAAACCTTAACTTCTTTAACTCGATCTTTTAGAACTTCTTGCACTTTACTTATAACTTTTTCAAAGTCCTTAGTAGTTTTTTCTTTTTCCTTCTTTTCTTTTTTTGAGTCTAGATCATCAAGATCGCCTTTAGCGATAGATTTAAATGAAAGTTCTTCATATTCGCCAAAATTGGCAACAAGCCATTCATCTACGCGATCAGTTAAAAGCAATACCTCGATGTTTTTTTGTTTAAATATTTCAAGATGAGGAGATCCCTTTGCAGCGTCATAGCTTTCAGCTGTAACGTAGTAGATTGTTTTTTGCTTACCTTTCATTCTTTCAACGTAATCTTTAAGTGAAACTGTTTGGTTCTTGCCCTCACTCTTGGTAGTTGCAAAGCGTAGCAAATTTGCAATCTTGTCTTTGTTGGTGAAATCTTCAACAACACCTTCTTTCATCACCATTCCAAACTCATTCCAAAATAAAGCGTAATCTTCTGGTTTATTTTTCGACATCTTATCCAGCTCTGACAAAATACGCTTAACTGAAGCCTTTCGGATGGTGTCAACGACTTTGTTGCCTTGAAGGATTTCCCTAGAGACATTTAATGATAGATCAGCCGTATCTATTACGCCTTTAATGAAGCGCAAGTACTGTGGTAGCAAGTCTTCGTTGCCTTCCATGATAAAAACTCTTTTGGCGTAAAGCTTTACGCCGCCTTTTCTTTTAGGTTCCCACATATCAAAAGGCGCCTTTTTCGGTATAAATAGCAGTGATATATAGTCTAGTTTTCCCTCTAACCTGTTATGAATTTGGGTTAAAGGCCCTTCAAAATCATATGTCAATGATTTGTAAAATTCATCATAATCTTCTTGTGACAACTTCTTTTTGTCTTGAGTCCAAAATGCATTCGCTTTGTTAATTGTTTCATATTCAATAACACCTTCTTCGTCTGCTGGTTTACACATTAGTATTGGTACTGTGATATGGTCCGAATATTTTGAAACAATTCCTCTAATTCGATAGTCATCTAAGAACTCATTCTCGCTTTTCTTGAGGTCAAGAGTAATAGAAGTTCCGTAGTTCTCAACATCTATTTTTTCAATAGAATATTCGCCTTTTCCTTTGGACACCCATTTGGCTCCATTGGATTTTTTATCACCAGCTTTTCTGCTAATCAATGTGACAGTATTTGAAACAATGAAGGCAGAATAGAATCCAACGCCAAACTGCCCAATTAGGTTGGAATCTTGCGCTTTATCTTTATCTAAACTTTCAAGGTATTTACGAGTTCCAGAGTTTGCAATGGTTCCAATATTATCCATAACCTCTTGCTCATTCATGCCGATACCATTATCCGTAATGGTTATAGTTCCTGCATCTTTGTCTACATCAATATGGATACTTAGCTCTTCTTTCCCTTCAACCAAGGAGTCATCAGAAAGTGACTCGAATTTGAGCCTATCTATAGCATCAGATGCATTCGATACAAGTTCCCTTAGAAAGATCTCTTTATTTGAATATAAAGAGTGAACCATTAGGTGAAGCAATTGGGATACTTCAGTTTGGAAGGTGTGTGTTTGTTTATTACTCATCTTATTTCCTTTAATCTTTAAGTAAAATGTTGAGATATGGTCAAAAAGAAAAAAAACAAGTACCAAGATAGCAACTTTATTAACCAAATTGAGCAATATATTTCCTATCTTCGAGTTGAAAGACATTATGCGTTAAATACAATTTCTGCTTATCAGCGGGATTTATCAAATTTATTTGATTTTTGTCTAAAGAACAAGATCTCTGAAACCAGTGCAATTGACTCAGATATTCTTAATTTATTTGTAATGGAGTTACGTCATAAAGCTATATCTAGCAAATCAATTAGAAGATATCTTTCTTCTATAAGAGGTTTTTTAGACTATCTTGTCAAGGAAGAGATATTGACAGAGAACAATGCAAAAAAAATAAAATCACCAAAAATCTCTCATTCATTACCAAAAACGATTGATTTTGATGATCTTAAAAGATTGTTATCAGTCCAAAGCAAAAGTTACCAAGAATTGAAGTCAATTGCGATGATAGAGATTATGTATTCATGCGGACTCCGTGTCTCGGAGTTAGTAAAACTTAATATTAGCGATATGGATTTATCTGAGGGCTTTGTAAGAGTCAAAGGTAAAGGCGGTAAAATGCGTTTCTCACCAATCGGTAGTGACGCCATAAAAGCGATTAGGTTATATTTGGCAAAACGTCCTAATGCCGAGACAAGGGCGCTCTTTGTTAATAATAATGAAAACAGAATTAGCTCTCGTACGGTTCAAAATACAGTCAAAATAAGAGCTCTAGAAGTAGGAATTTCGGTAAATATACACCCTCATATGTTAAGACATGCTGCGGCAACTCATTTTTTGCAATCTAGTCATGATTTGAGATCTGTTCAAGAGTTTTTGGGGCACAAAAGCATCAAAAGTACTCAAGTATATACACACTTAGATTTTTTGGAATTATCTAAAGTCTATGATAAATTCCATCCCAGAGCTAAAAAATGAACTTATCAATAAAACAAATAATGGCTTTGGATTATCTAAGAGAAGGAGTTATTGCGCACCCTACAGACACCGTTTACGGTCTTGCTTGTTTGGCGAACAATCCGAGTGCGATTAAAAAAATAATTGATCTAAAGCAAAGAGACCATAACAAAGGGTTCATTTTGCTTGCATCAGATGTGGACTATATATTGCCTTATATTGATGCAAACCTTGATATTAAGTTAATGGACAAACTCGCCAAGCAAAGTGATATTCCTACTACCTATTTAGTGCCAAAATCTAAATCTACATCAAATTTAATTAGCGGAACCAGTGAGTTTGTTGCAGTTCGTATTACTTCTAACCCATTAGTACGATTTTTTTGTGAAAATACCGGTTCAGCTCTAATTTCAACAAGTGCAAATCCTCAAGGCCAAAAAGTTGCCTCTAATATGGCTGAATTGGAGAGTTATTTTAATCAAGCTCTTTCATATGTATTACCTCCAAATACGTATAACTCGAAACCTTCAATAATAATTAATTTGATATCTGGCGAACAAATTCGATGATCGAACAGGTACAAAACTATCTATTAAACTTGCAGGAATCAATTTGCAATGAAGTTGAATCATTAGATGGCCTTGCATTTTTTCATAAAGATAGCTGGACGAAGCAAGATAACAGAGGAAATGGCATAACGAGAGTTGTATCAAATGGCAAAGTATTCGAAAAGGGAGGTGTCAATTTCTCAGTAGTCAGAGGTAATAGTTTGCCAGTATCAGCCACCGCTTTAAGGCCTGAATTAAAGGGTTGCAAATACACTGCAATGGGAGTATCGCTCGTACTACATCCTTTGAATCCTTATGTACCAACATCTCATGCAAATGTACGTTTCTTCGTCGCTGAGAAATCAGGACAAAAACCAGTCTGGTGGTTTGGAGGTGGGTTTGATTTAACTCCGTTCTACGGTTTTGAAGAGGATGTCGTGTATTGGCACAAAACCGCCAGAAAGGCATGTAAGCCCTTTGGTAAAGATTTTTACCGAAAATATAAAAACTGGTGCGACGAATACTTTTATCTACAACATAGGGATGAGCCACGTGGTGTTGGCGGTATTTTTTTTGATGATTTCAATGACGGTGAATTTGACGAATGTTTTGCTTTTATGAAGAGTGTTGGTGATCACTATACTGAGGCTTATTTACCTATTGTAGAAAAGCGTAAAGATACTCAGTATGGTGAAAGAGAAAGAAATTTTCAGTTGCATAGAAGAGGACGCTATGTTGAATTCAATTTAATCTATGATCGTGGCACAGTATTTGGTTTACAGAGTGGTGGCAGAACTGAATCTATTTTGATGTCTCTTCCGCCAGAAGTAAAATGGAGTTATGACTATAAAATAGAAAAGGGCAGTAAAGAAGAAAAACTCTACACCGACTATTTACAAATCAAGGAGTGGATTTAATGAATCATATATTAGATGTGACAAAGCTATTGTGTCCAATGCCAGTAATAAAACTTAGTCAAATAATTACGTCTATTTCAGAAGATGAAACAGTCGAAGTTCATGCCACTGATCCTGGCGTTAAACACGACATTCCGGCTTGGTGTCGTGTTCACGGTCATGAAGTTCTAAGTGTTGAAGAAGATAACGAAAAGTTTATACTGACAATTAAAAAGTATTAGGTATAATACGTTTCTGGAAAAAATGCTCTTGAATGAGCCCTTGAGTTTCAACTCATATTGTTTGCAACGACGCAGACCTCATGACAATGCCTGTCAAAGTTATTATCTAATTAATTAATGGGAGAACCTATGTCTGCAAAAAATGTAATGAAAATAATTGAAGATCAGGAAGTTAAATTCATAGATTTTCGTTTTACCGATACAAAAGGTAAAGAACAACATGTAAGTGTTCCAGCACATACAGTCGATGCCAAAAAACTTGAAGATGGTCAAATGTTTGACGGTTCTTCAATAGCTGGCTGGAAAGATATTAATGAATCTGACATGATTTTGATGCCAGATACAGATACTGCGATTTTAGATCCGTTTACCGAAGAAACTACACTTAATATACGTTGTAATATTGTTGAACCTACTGATATGAAAGGATACGTGAAAGATCCCCGTTCACTTGCAATGCGTGCGGAAGCTTATCTTGTAGATAGTGGCATTGCTGACACTGCCTACTTTGGTAATGAGCCAGAGTTCTTCGTCTTCGATAGCGTTAAATGGGATACCGGATTTGGCCTCGGCAAAGCTTTTTACGAAATTAATTCTGAAGAGGCTGCCTGGAATTCTGGTGCAGATATGGAGGGCGGTAACAAAGGCCACCGACCTGGCATTAAGGGAGGCTATTTTCCAGTACCTCCGGTTGACTCGTTGCATGACCTGCGTTCACAAATGTGTCTAGCCATCGAAGAGATGGGGGTGACAACTGAAGTCCACCACCATGAAGTTGGTACCGCTGGACAGTGTGAAATCGGTGCGCTATTTAATACAATGGTAAAAAAAGCCGATGAAACACAAATTCTAAAATATTGTGTACATAATGTTGCGAACCTTTATGGCAAAACTGCAACCTTTATGCCCAAACCGATAGCGGTTGATAACGGCAATGGTATGCACGTTCATCAGTCACTTTCAAAAGACGGTGTCAATATATTCGATGGTGATGGTTATGGGAACTTAAGTGAAACGGCGCTATTTTATATTGGCGGAATTATCAAGCATGCTAGAGCGTTGAATGCATTTACAAATCCATCAACAAACTCTTACAAACGCTTAGTGCCAGGCTTTGAAGCTCCTGAATTGTTAGCTTATTCGGCTAAAAACCGTTCTGCAGCGATTCGTATTCCGTTTGTTTCAAATCCTAAAGGTAGGCGTGTTGAGGTTCGTTTCCCTGACTCAACAGCTAATCCATATCTTGCGTTTGCAGCAATGCTAATGGCAGGTCTTGATGGTATTAAAAACAAGATTCACCCTGGTGAGCCTTCTGATCAAGATCTTTATGACTCTGATACTTCAGGAATACCAAAAGTTAGTAGTATGCTTCATATAGCACTTGAGGAGCTAGACAATGATCGTGAATTTCTTAAGCAAGGTGGAGTATTTACTGATGAAGTGATTGATTCATTTATTGAATTAAAGATGCAAGAAGTAACCGCTATGAGAGCTTCGCCTCAACCACTTGAGTTCGACCTTTACTATAGCTGTTAATCTTTATCGCTATTACAAACTAAGCCGCGCATTGCGCGGCTTTTTTATTGTCAAAATTATATAATATGTATACGGTAAAATTCATTCAAATAATTTCATAAAAAGACAAGAATGTTAGAAATTCGAAACGACTGGAATCTGGAAGAGATTAATGCTCTTTTTAATATGCCTTTTAATGACCTTCTTTTTATGGCACACAGCATTCACCGTGAAATTTTTGACCCCAATCAGGTTCAGGTAAGCTCACTATTAAATATTAAAACTGGAGCCTGTCCTGAGGACTGTTCCTACTGCTCCCAAAGTTCTAAATATGACACAGACCTTGATCGGGAGAAGTTAATGGAGGTTGAGCAGGTGTTGCTCCAAGCTAAAGCAGCCAAAGATAATGGCGCCTCTAGATTTTGTATGGGCGCAGCTTGGCGTAACCCGACAGATAAGAGTTTAGATAAGGTTATACCAATGATTAAAGGTGTCAAAGAATTAGGAATGGAGGCATGTGTCACTCTTGGCATGCTTACGCAAGAGCAAGCAATGATGTTAAAGGAGGCTGGCCTAGATTACTATAACCACAACATAGATACTTCAAAAGAAAACTATTCCAACGTTGTTACTACAAGAATCTTTCAGGACCGGCTAGATACCCTCGAAGCAGTTCAAAATGCTGATATTAATGTTTGTAGTGGTGGTATTTTAGGTATGGGTGAAACGCAAACAGATCGAGCTTCAATGCTTCAATCATTAGCAAACTTAGAAACCCATCCAGACAGTATACCAATTAATCTCTTAGTGCCTATTTCCGGCACACCATTTGAAAATGTAGAGCCACCGAGCGAGAGCGAATTTGTTAGAACTATTGCTGTTGCACGAATCTTGATGCCAAAATCTGTAGTCAGATTATCTGCTGGAAGGCTCGAGATGGGAGAGGGTATGCAAGCGCTTTGTTTTTTTGCAGGTGCAAACTCAATTTTTTATGGCGATCAATTATTGACTACCGGCAATCCTTCTGTTGATAATGATCAGTTGCTGTTTGATCGGCTTGGTATTAATAGATAGTCAGTAATCACTTTTTCTGCATTTTCCGTCTGAAGTTGCTGCAAAATATTTGTCATTGATTCAAGCTTAACTGGGGTCAATTTTTGTAAAATATTATCAACTTCATTGTTATCTAGATCTGACTCATTCAGCAATATCCCTGCACCTGCATCGCTCAGTTTTCTAGCGTTTTGAGTTTGATGGTCATCAACAGCATACGGAAAAGGTATCAAAATAGCTATACTCTTTGTGGCAATTAATTCTGAAATGGTCATTGCACCAGCACGACATATTACTAAGTCAGCCCACTCGTAAGCCTCCGCCATATTCTCTATAAATGACTCAATATGGACATTCAGATGAAGGCTGTCTTGATAGGCAAGTTTTGTCGTCTCTATATGTTTACCTCCAGTTTGATGCCATATATTAAGAGGTTTCTTGATTAAAGGAATTAATTCATTAATTTTTTTGGCACCCAATGAGCCACCAAGAACAAGCAAGTTGTTTACTGATTTTGGGCAATTTTTTGTTTTTGGCTGAAACAGGATTGGATTGCCAACAGTAACAGCTTTCACTTTTGAATCAAAGCTATTTTCAAAAGCTTGAAAAGATTTATTTGCGATTCTAGAAAGTAAACGGTTAGTTGTGCCTGGTATAGTGTTTTGTTCGTGGATGACCAATCGAGTAAAAAATATTTTTGCCACAACACCACCAACTCCAGAAGCATAACCGCCCATCCCAATAACTATAGTTGGCTTGTTTTTTATAAATAAAGAAAAAGTTTGGATGAAGCCCAGACCTAATAAGCTAATCCCTTTAATAAATGCAAAAAGGTTTTTACCTCTTAAACCACTTGAATGGATACAATGAAGAGGATAACCATGTTTTGGTACGATTGTTTCTTCCATACCACCTTTGCTTCCAAGCCACACCACATCCATTCCACGTTCAGATAATTCTTTCGCAATAGCAAGTGCAGGAAATATATGTCCGCCAGTACCTCCTGCCATGATAAGGATTTTATTAGACATAATCTCTTTGCTTTACATAGCCAGTTCTGCTTTCCATATCAACCCTCATAAGTATTGCCAATGAAATTATGGAGAAAATGATTGAGGTGCCTCCATAGCTCAGTAATGGTAAAGTAAACCCTTTTGGAGGCAATAGGCCAAGATTCATACCAATATTAACTGTAATTTGCATAGCGAACCAGGTGCAAATTCCAAAAGCAACAAATGAGCTATATTTTCGGCCTTTCTTTAGCGCTATTTTGGCAATATTAAAACCCTTTCCCAGAATATAAGTATAAGAAAGCAATACAAAAAGCATACCCAAGATGCCCAATTCTTCACCAATAACAGCAAAAATCATGTCAGTTTGAGGCTCTGGTAATAAGCTGTACTTTTGGATGCCGCCTCCCAGCCCAGTGCCAAACCAGCCGCCTCTAGCGATACCGATCAAAGCCTGCCATGTTTGGTGAACTTGTGAGGGGTCATGCAGGTAAGAGGTGAGACGATATAGGCGAGTAGGGTCATTAATTATAAATATAAATACCACGCCAATAAAAGCACAAACCACTATACCTAGCTGGGTCAAGTAAGATCCTGCAGCAAACAGCATCGCTATTGCAGTTAAGGTAATAATGAGTGTGGCGCCAATATCCATCTCAAGCAATAATAAAATATCTGCTGCACTGACAATTAATATGGTTTTTAAGAACCCCATCCAAGGGCGACGAACATCTTTTTCCTGTCTAATGAGAAAGCCTGCCATGTATAGAATCATGGCAAGTTTCATTAGCTCAGATGGCTGAAAATTAAAAAAACCAAAACTAATCCATCTATATGATCCGTTAACATTAACACCGATTGGAGACGGCAGAAAAACCATTGCCAATAAAATTAAAGTTAAGATAAATAATGGTACTGACACTTTTTTAAATAAAGATATAGGTATTTTAAGAACTAAAAGTCCCAAAATTAGGCCCGTAGAGATGAATATGGTTTGTTTGATAAACCAATTATGACTATTAAAATGCGCTAGAGAAGCTGAAAATGACATGATCCAACCAAACATAATCATTGCCAAAATGGCAAACAACAATGATTTGTCAGGCAATTGCCTAGTTTTAATGGATTCATTTGCTAGCATTTAGCGGTATATTTTATACTCATTAATCTACATTACGGCTAGTTATATGGAACGATATATATTGAGCATTACGCTAATCAATATGGGATAATGCTTCATTTTTAAAACTAGCTCGAATCATGATTTCTACTGCAAATATTACCATGCAATTTGGTGAAAAACCGTTATTTGAAAACATTTCTGTCAAATTTCAAAATGGTAATCGTTACGGCTTAATTGGCGCTAATGGTAGTGGAAAATCGACTCTCATGAAGATATTATCAGGTCAGCTTGCGCCTTCACATGGTTCAGTAATAGTCGGTGAAGGACAAAGACTTGGTGTCCTATCTCAAGACCAATTTGCCTTTGAAAAGTTTCGTGTGGTTGATACTGTTATCATGGGTCATAAAAAATTATGGGAGATTAAAAAGGAAAGGGATCGCATATATTCACTTTCCGAGATGAGCGAGGAAGAGGGAATCAAAGTAGCCGAACTGGAGATGCAATTCGCTGAAATGGATGGCTATTCTGCCGAATCAGTAGCAAGCGAGTTGTTACAAGGTCTCGATATACCACTTGATCAGCATTATGGATTGATGAGTGAAATTGCACCGGGCTGGAAATTAAGAGTGCTATTAGCTCAGGCTCTTTTTTCTGACCCTGATGTTCTTCTTCTTGATGAGCCAACCAATAATCTAGATATCAACTCAATACGCTGGCTTGAAGGGGTTTTGAGTTCAAGAAAATCGACTATGGTCATTATTTCACATGATCGACACTTTTTAAATGGCGTCTGCACACATATGGCAGATCTCGATTATGGCTCACTAAACATTTTTCCAGGTGGTTATGATGACTTTATGATTGCTGCGACTGCTATTCAGGAAAGAATGAGATCGGACAATGCCAAGAAAGAAGAAAAAATTAAAGATTTAAAACATTTTGTTTCTCGTTTCTCTGCCAATGCATCCAAGTCAAAGCAAGCAACCTCGAGACTGAAGCAACTCGACAAGATTGTGTTAGATGACATTAAGCCTTCTTCGCGAGTTAGTCCATATATTATTTTTAATCAAACCAAAGAACTTTTTAGGAATATTCTTGAAGTTCAAAATGTGACTAAGAGTTTCGATGATTTGTCAGTCCTAAAAAGTATAAATTTAATGATTGAGACGGGTGAAAGGGTGGCGATAATTGGTCAGAATGGAATAGGTAAAACAACGCTATTAAGAACGCTTTGTGGTGACATTGAGGCTGATGATGGGCTAATTAAGTGGAGTGAAAATGCCAATATAGGTTACTACGCTCAAGATCACAATGCTGAATTTCAAAAAGACATGAGTGTTTTAGATTGGATGACACAATTTAAAAGTGAAAAAGATGACATACAAGCTATGCGCTCAGTATTGGGCAAGATGCTTTTTGGTAAGGAAGATGTTAAGAAATCTGTCAAATCCCTTTCAGGAGGAGAGAAAGGCCGTATGATTTTCGGTAGATTGATGTTACAAAAACCAAATATTTTACTAATGGATGAGCCCACTAATCATTTAGATATGGAGTCAATTGAGGCACTCAACTTAGCGCTAGACAATTATGATGGCACTTTGATATTTGTTAGTCATGATAGAGAGTTTGTTTCCTCTCTTTCAACTAAAATCATAGAACTTAAAGAGGATGGGGCGCATTATTATTCAGGCAATTATGAAGATTATCTGTTAACTCAGATGTAATTTTTATATCTTTGTAGTGGTCAAGTTAACCGTAAATAGCTCTATTAAAAAGTTTAGCGTAAAATTTAGTAATAAATAAATAAAATATCGATACCAATGTTTACTGGAATAATTCAAGCCAAAGGAAGGGTTAAAGATGTTACTCATTCTGATAAAGGCGCGTTGTTTGTTTTCGAATCAGATTCGCTTGACATGTCGAGTGTCTCAATTGGCGACAGCATAGCTGTTAATGGGGTTTGCCTAACAGTGATTGATTTTTGTGACAGTAATTTTTCGGCTGACGTATCCCAAGAAACATTAGATTGTTCAATTTTTGATAAATTGCAAATAGGTCAAAATGTTAATTTAGAGAAATCATTAAGGCTTAATCAGGGTATTGATGGACACCTGGTAAGTGGCCATGTAGATGGTATTGGCAAGATTGACTCTATTTCTGCAGAAGGTGAAAGTACACGAATAAATATTGAAATTGATCAGAGCTTAGAGAAATATGTTGCAAAAAAAGGCTCCATATGTATTAATGGCGTTAGTCTGACGGTAAATAGTATTGAAAATAACATTATTGGCATTAATATTGTGCCGCATACCTTTACATTGACAACGTTTGGTGAACTTGAGGTTGGTGCAAGAGTTAATATTGAAATAGATATTATTGCAAGACACCTAGAAAAACTTTTAAATTAAACCAGCAAATCTGTTTTGATAAATCATTTTTGCTTGAGAATGGATATTTATGAAATCAACAATTGAAGAAATTATAGAAGATTACAAGCAAGGCAAAATGATCATCCTTATGGATGACGAAAACCGTGAAAATGAAGGTGATTTACTAGTAGCTGCTGAGAAAGTTAGCAAAGAAGATATTAATTTTATGGCTACACATGGTAGGGGTTTGATTTGTTTAACATTGACCCAAGAACGTTGTCAATTATTAAATCTTCCGTTAATGGTGTCTCAGAATAGTGACCTTCATTCAACAAACTTTACTGTATCTATCGAAGCCGCATCTGGCGTAACAACAGGAATCTCAGTTGCAGATAGAACTAAAACCATCATCGATGCAGTTGCTAAAGATGCTAAACCAATTGATATTGTCCAGCCAGGACACGTCTTTCCATTAATGGCTCAGCAGGGCGGAATTCTGATACGTGCTGGCCATACTGAGGCTGGTTGTGACTTGGCTCGACTTGCTGGTTTTGAGCCTGCCTCGGTAATTGTGGAGATATTAAATGACGATGGATCTATGGCAAGAAGTGGTGACTTACATAAATTTGGTAAGAAACATGATATTAAGGTTGGCACAATTGCTGATTTGATTCATTACCGAGTTGAGAATGAAAAATCAATTGAAAGAATCAGCCAGAGACCTTTTGAAACTAAGTATGGTAAATTTGAACTTTATTCCTATCTAGATAGAATCCATAACGATCTCCATATCGCTCTAGTCAAAGGTGTAATCGACGAATCTAGTGAACCTTATGTCAGAGTGCATATGGAAAATATATTTAAAGATGTATTGCAAGAATATAAACGTGGCTTTACCATTAATAGTGCTCTAAACAAAATATCTGAAGTAGAAACAGGAGTGTTCTTACTTTTACGTAAACAAGACAACCAAGCCATTCTTGAAAATATTGACAACCAAGACTACAACAGTAAAGATGATAGTAGGACTTTCGGGATTGGAGCGCAAATACTGGCCGACCTCGGTGTTACAAATATGAAATCATTAGGAAATCCAAGAAAATGGCCTGGACTGGATGGTTTTGGTATAAATATTACTGAATACATCAATACAAAGGAGTTATAGAATTGAAAAATATCGAAGGTGACTTAACTATTAGAGATAAGAAAATTGCACTTGTTGCTGCTCGATTTAACTCATTTGTAGTTGAACATTTAATTAAAGGTGCTAAAGAAGCTTTATTAAAGCATGGCGCTGAAGAGAATGATATTGAACTTTTATATGTCCCAGGAGCTTTTGAAATTCCTTTAGCTCTTAAAAAAGTTGCTAGCAGTGGAAAATATGATGGTATTGTAGCTTTAGGGGCAGTGATACGTGGTGGAACCCCTCATTTTGAATATGTAGCCGGAGAATGTGTAAAAGGTATTTCACAGGCTTCATTAGATTCTGAAATCCCTATCTCTTTTGGCGTCTTAACAGTTGATACAGTAGATCAAGCAATTGAACGTGCTGGTAATAATTCTGGTAATAAAGGCGCTGAAGCAGCTGAGAGTACTATTAGAATGATAAATTTGCTAGAGCAATTGTGACCCCAAAGCAACTTTCGCGTGCAAGAGTTGTTCAGGCATTATATCAATGGCTCGTATCGAATGAAGATATTAAGGGTATTGAAGAGCAATTCTTAAGTAAAAAAGAGCCATACCCTCCGTATAAAATTTCCAAAGCCTTTTTTTCCAATTTATTTCTCAATATTCCGAAAAATATCACCTTGTTGGATGAAATAATTAAGCCTTCGCTTGATAGAAGTATCGATGAATTAGGGCTTACTGAACATGCTGTTTTATATGTGGGGACCTATGAGCTCAAATTTCAGCCTGAAGTACCCTATAAGGTCGTCATTAATGAAGCTGTGGAATTAACCAAACTTTATGGTGCAGATGGTTCATATAAGCTGGTTAATACAGTTTTGGATAAAATAGCCAGAGAAATTCGCAGCATTGAAATTAATGCATAAAAGCTTCAATTCTCTTAACCACTGAAATGGCAAGCCACCATATGGTCGTCCTTTAAGGCATTCATAGAAGGTTTTTCCTTAGCGCAAATGTCTTGGGCCTTTTGACATCTGGTTCGGAAAACACAGCCAGATGGTGGATTGATGGGTGAAGGTAGGTCACCCTCGATTAAGATCAATTCCTTATTTTTTTCAATCTTAGGGTCTGGTATTGGAACAGCTGATATTAATGCTTGAGTGTATGGGTGAAGGGGTTCAATATATATATCAACACTATTTGCCATTTCCACCATATTGCCAAGATACAGTACCATGATCTTGTTGCTGATATGCTTAACAATGCTTAAGTCGTGAGCGATAAAAATTAACGTTAGGCCCATTTCATTTTGCAATTCCATAAGTAGATTAATTACTTGGGCTTGAATAGAAACATCTAGAGCAGATACCGGTTCGTCACAAATGATTAATTTTGGTTTTAATATTAATGCTCTTGCGATGCCAATTCTTTGACATTGACCACCAGAAAATTCATGAGGATAACGATTAATAAGGTTTTCTAATAAACCAACCTTATTCATTACATCCTCAACTCTTGCCTTAATATCTGCCTTGGAAGTTTTAGGGTAATGTGTTTTCAGCGGTTCTGCAATAATCTCTCCAATAGTCATTCTAGGATTAAGGCTTGCAAGTGGATCTTGAAAAATCATTTGGATTTCTCTTCGGTGTTTTCTCATTTCTACTTTTTGAAGTTCTAATAAGTCTTTACCGAACCATAAAACTCTTCCTGTTTCAACAGGAACCATGCTAATAATTGCACGTGCTAAGGTCGATTTACCACACCCTGACTCACCCACTATGCCTAACGTTTCACCTGACTTTAATTCAAATGAAACTCCATTTACTGCCTGTAATTTTTTTCGTTTTGTCCAAGGCATATCGCCTTCACTGGAAACATCAAAATGCACCTTTAGGTTTTCAACTTGCATTATAGTTTCATGTTTCATAGTAATTCCTCAAATGCTACATGACAGGCTCTGAAGTGATCATTCTCTCCAGCTCCAAGAAGTTCTGGAGTTTGGGTAGAACAAATGTTTTTTGAAAATTTACAGCGCGGAGAAAATGGGCAGCCTACAGGGTCCAACATCGCATCAGGAGGGTTGCCTTGTATAGTTTTTAGTTTTTCAGCGTTGTCATCAAGTCGAGGGACCGCACTTATCAAGCCTTGAGTATATGGATGGGTAGGTTTTGCATAGATAAGTTCAGTTTTTGCAACTTCCATCACCTGACCACCATACATTACTAAAGTCTTATCACTATTGCCAGCAACAACACCAAGGTCATGAGTAATTAAAATAATTGAGGTTCCAAACTCTTTTTGAATATCTGATAGTAAATGCATTATTTGAGCTTGAACTGTAACATCAAGAGCCGTTGTAGGTTCATCAGCAATTAACAATTTGGGATTACAGAGTAGAGACATAGCAATCATTACACGCTGCCTCATGCCTCCTGAAAATTCATGAGGATACATTCTAATGAGATTTCTAGGTTCAGGTATTTGAACTGCATCCAGCATAGTAATTGATTGCTTAATAGCTTCAGTTTTTGACAATCCTTTGTGATGAATCAAGACTTCAGCCATCTGCTCAGAGACTTTCATATACGGATTAAGGCTAGTCATAGGATCCTGAAAAATCATTGCTATCTTTTCAGAACGAATAAGATTCAGCTCGGAAATAGACAGGTTAAGAATTTCTTCACCCTCAAATCTCACACTTCCAGTGGCATAACCATTTTGATCCAACAAGCCCATCATCGCAAAAACTGTCTGACTTTTTCCACTTCCAGATTCACCAACAATAGCTAATATTTTTCCCTTATCAAGAGTGAAGCTAACATTATTAACTGCACGAACGATTCCGTCAGCTGTATTAAATTCGACGCTTAAGTTGTTTACCTCAAGAAAACTCATTACTATTTACCTTTCCTTTGGGTCGAGTGCATCACGAAGACCATCGCCAATAAAATAGATACAAAATAGAGTGACAATAAAGAACGATAATGGAACAAGTAATTGCCATTCGGTGTCATAATTGATCGTACCAGCACCTTCAGAAATTAGCGCACCCCAACTGGTTTTTGGTTCTTGAACACCTAGACCTAAAAATGAGATAAAACTTTCAGCAATAATAATGCCTGGTATAAGTAAGGTTGCATATACAGCGACGATACCTAAAAGGTTAGGAACAATATGTCTCATTATAATTTTGTAATCACTCACTCCAGTTGCTTGAGCGGCTTCAATAAACTCCTTATTCTTAATATTCAGAGTTTGGCCACGAACTATACGACTCATATCTAGCCAAGACAAAAGACCAATACCCACAAACAGCATTACAATTGATCGACCAAAAACAACCAACAATAAAATTAAAACAAACATGAATGGGATTGCCATTAGTATGTCGACTATACGCATCATGATTTGGTCTGTTCTACCACCTATATAACCTGAGGTTGCGCCATAAAGTGTGCCTACCACAACTGCAATAGTTGCGCCTACAACACCAACCATAAGAGAAATCTGAGTGCCCTGAATAACACGTGAATAGATATCACGACCCAGATCATCAGTTCCAAAGTAGTGACCAGTTTCAATAGATGGCATACCTAGAGTGGCCGCTGAACCCATAGTATTCCAGTCAATTTGTTCATATGTCCAGACCGCAAAGTAAGGGCCGATAAAAGAGAATAAGACAATTAACGCCAAAATAACAAGACTTATCATTGCAGCTTTATTGCGCATAAATCTAGCTCTAGCATCATCCCACAAAGAACGACCTAAAGTTTGTTCGTCAGTAGCTAAATTTTCAGCTAATTTAACAATTTTATTTTTGTTTGCTACAATCATATTAAGAATCTCAATACCTTATTTTTGGATCTATCCAAGCATAAAGAAGATCAACAATCAAGCTAAACAAGATTGTTAAAGAGCCTACTAAAATAGTAATCCCCATCATTACTGCATAATCACGATTAAATGCAGCATTTACGAAAAAATAACCCATTCCACCCGTTGAAAAAAAGATATCAATAAGCACTGAACCCGTAATAAGACCGACAAATGCTGGACCTAAATATGAAATAACTGGAAGCAATGATGGCTTGAATACATGACGGAAAAAGATTGTTTTTGTCGGGAGTCCTTTTGCTCTAGCTGTACGTATATAGTTTGCGTTCAGAACTTCCAACATCGAAGAACGGGTTATTCTCGCAATTGATGCCATATAGCTAGTTGATAGAGCAATAACTGGCATTACTAGGTATTCCCAATCACCACCATGCCAACCACCACCTGGCAACCAACCAAGCCATAGCGTAAAGACTATAATCAGTAGCGGCGCCATGACAAAATTTGGCAATACTTGTGCGCCAATTGAAATTCCCACGGCAAAGTAATCAACCCAAGTGTTTTTGCGGATTGCTGCTATTGCTCCGAGTGAAATACCTACCCCTATAGCCACAATAAATGACCAAAAACCGTACTTTAAGGTGATTGGAAAGCCCTGACCGATAATCTCATTAACAGTTCGGCTATGATATTTATATGAAGGTCCAAAATCGAACTCTGTCAAGATACCCCAAAGATAGGTTGTCATTTGACGCCAGATAGGTTGATCTAGTCCATATTTAGCTTCAATGTTGGCAAGTACTTGTGCAGGTAGAGGTTTTTCTGAAGTGAATGGACCACCTGGAGCGGCATGCATTAAATAAAAGGTTATTGCTATAAGAATTAGTAGTGTCGGAATAGCAATCCCAATTCTTTTAATTATGTAGTTAAGCATATTCCAGATCGATGGTAGAAATATATCTGCGAGTATTGTACCGCACAAAAAAAAACACCGCACATTAAGTGCGGTGTTTTCATTAACTACAAAATGCTAGTCTGCAACTTTATATAAATCACGTGAGTAAATGTTCTGCTCAACGTTGTTGAAAGGCCAGCCTTTAACATTATTTCTAAGCATAAACACACCCGTATAATGATAAACAGGGATTATAGGCATTTCATTTGCCATAATCTCTTCAACACGTGTGTAATTAGCTGTTGCATCAGACATAGTCCTAGCTGATGTCATCAATTCATCAACTTCATCGTTGCTGAATTTGCCATCATTGTAACCTGAAGGTGTTGTCATCAGGTCAAGGAATGTAGATGCTTCGTTATAGTCACCACACCAACCACCTCGAGCTACATCAAAGTTTTGACCGCCACGAGTTTTGAGGAATGTTTTCCACTCTTGATTAGCAAGTGTAGCTTCAACACCCAAAGTCTCTTTCCACATTTGTTGTGCTGCAATTGCTATCTTTTTGTGACCTTCTGAAGTGTTATACAAATACTCAAACTTCAGTGGATTATCGGAGCCATATCCAGCCGCAGCCATTAACTCTTTAGCTTTAGCGTTACGTTCATCCTGAGACATCTGTCCAAATGCAACTGCCGGTACTTCGAATCCTGCAGTGGCGCCAGGGGTAAAGGTGAATGCTTGGATCTGCCCACCTTGAAGAACCTTATCAGTAACTACTGAGCGGTCAAGTGCATAAGACAAGGCCTGACGAACACGAACATCTTTAAATGCTTCTGGTCCACCAGGTGACATATTAAATGTCATGTAGTATGTACACAATCTAGGGAATGAAATAGCCTCATCAGGATATTGAGCCTTTAATCGTGGGTACTGACCTGATGGGACTGCACCCATGTCAGTTTCTCCAGCCTCCCAACGGGTAAAGTCAGTATTCTCATCATTGATGACTAGTGTTACAACTTTATCAATAATTGTTGCATCATTATTCCAATACCATGAGTTACGTTCACGAGTCGCTGTCTCGTTTGGAATATGTTCAGTTAGAACATATGCTCCATTGCCAACTATATTTTCTGGCTTAGTCCAATCATCACCAAACGTTCTCACAGTCCACTCAGGACTTGGAAATGTTGAAGCATGAGTAGTCATTGCAGCAAAATATGGCAACGATGCTGTCAATCGCACTTCTAGAGTGTGATTGTCAAGGGCTCTAACTCCTAAAGCATCTGGTGGTGATTCGCCTGACATAACCGCACCAATATTCTCTAGTGCCATAATGTCAGCAAACCATGAATATGGCGAGGCAGTTGCAGGATCGGCTAGACGACGCCACGCATAAACAAAGTTGTGAGCGGTAACTGGATTACCGTCAGACCATTTTGCGTTTTTACGAAGTGTAAATGTGTATACATCTTTAGCTTCATTCGTTGTATAGCCGGTCGCGACACCTGGTATTAAATTACCATCAGCGTCCTGGTTCATCAAACCTTCAAAAAGGTCACGAACAAAATAAGATCCTGAAACATCTTCGACCATTTGAGGATCTGCTGTAGTAAATTCATCTAACATGCTATATGTAAATGTTTGATCATCAGCCAGTGCCTCGCCCGTTACTGGGTGCTTTCCCGCTGCAAGCACCGATGATGCTGCAAAGGTCACCAATACGAAGCCCACAGCCAATGATTTTGGCAAATAGTTCATATATTTCTCCTATAAATAAAAAAAAATACCTTCATGTATACATGAGGATACATAGAAGTTTATCAAAAAAACCTTTAACAGGTTAAGTTTTATTAATCTGGCCTATTAATTATTTTCATTCTGGTTCTATAATTTATATGGGAATAAAGCCAATATAAAATAGAATGTAATTGGCAATTGATAATTACCAGAGTGTATTTCATGGTAATATTTAAGTCAACGCATATTAGGTTGCCTTAAACTAATATGTCGTTTCAGGCAAACAATTAATAAATCAAATGTAATTTATTGGTTTACAGATATTGTTTTCTATTAATTTATAAGGAGAAGAAATGAAGAGTATTTATAAAAAAATTGGAGCCACGATTGTCGGTGCAATAGCCACTGTTAATGTTATGGCTCTTGATGAGTTAAATGTTGCTTATTTTGAGGAGTGGCCGATGCCATTTGAATATGCAAAACAAATTGGCGCATATGACGAAGCTCTTGGAATGGCAGTGAACTGGAAAGCATTCGGTACTGGTACCGCAATGTCAGCAGCTATGGCTTCAGGAGATATTGATATCTCAGTGAGTCAAGGTGTACCACCATTTATTGTGGCAGCCTCTACAGGACAAGATTTGCAAATTGTTGATGTGGCAGTTAGCTATGCTGACAATGACAACTGTGTTGTTGCGTCAGTTCTAGAAATTGATGCAAGCAATGCGTCAGAGCTAGCCGGATTGAAAGTTTCTGTACCAATCGGTACTGCGGCTCACTACGGTTACTTAAAGCAGATGGAGCATTTTGGTGTAGATGTTGGATCAATGCAGGTTGTTGACATGGCTCCACCAGAAGGTGCAGCTGCCTTTGCACAAGGAAGTGTTGACATGTTCTGTGGTTGGGGTGGGTCACTTCGCCGTGCTTTAGAACATGGAAATGTGCTTTTGACTGGTGCAGAAAAAGTGGCACTTGGTATCCTAGTTTGGGATGTGACTTCAACAACAGCGCAATTTGCTAATGAAAACGCTGAAGTTTTAGCGACATTCTTGGGGGTTACCGCTGCCTCTAATGCAATGTGGAATTCTGGTGGATTTACTTCACTGATGCTTCCTCATATTGCGAGAGATGCTGGCATGGACGAAGCTGCTACAGCTGATACCATGTCTACATTTGTTTTCCCATCAGTTAGTAATCAACTATCAAGCGCATGGCTTGGTGGTGGTGGACAAGCATTCCTTAAAGGTGTGGCTGATGTATTTGTTAATGCAGGTGAAATCCCAAGTGCACGTGGCTCATATGCAGGTGCAGTTAATACGGACGGTTTGAACGCATTAGCAGACCAATAAAATACCAACATATCAGACTTATATATGTCTGATATGTAGTTATACGATAGACTTAAGGTGGTACACTCAGTGTGCCACCTTTTTACTGAATATACATCGGAGATTGATTTGAAAGGATTATCAATTGAAAATATATCGATGCGTTTTGATTTAAAAGATGGTAAATCAATTCAAGCACTAAAAGATGTAACTCTTGATATAGATGGGGGTCAAATTATTACCGTTCTGGGGCCATCAGGTTGCGGTAAAACCACACTCCTAAACATTATTGCAGGTTTTTTGGCTCCAACCGAAGGCCAGGTCGTTCTTAATGATCAAATTGTAACTGGACCAGCCGCTGAGCGTGGTATGGTTTTCCAGCAAGGTGCACTGTTTGAGTGGATGAATGTTCGTTCAAATGTCGCCTTCGGGCCTAGAATGAAGGGCATGCCAAAAGATGAACAGAATAAGAAAGTTCAACACCTCTTGGAAGTGGTCGGTCTTGGTGATTTCGAAGATAAAGCTGTTTATGAACTTTCAGGTGGAATGCAACAACGTGTTGCGTTAGCACGCTGTCTAGCAAATGACCCAGATGTAATTTTGATGGATGAGCCTCTAGGTGCGCTTGATGCTTTAACCCGTGAAAAAATGCAAGGTCTAGTGTTAAAGCTTTGGAAGGAAACAGGAAAGACAATTATGCTTATAACGCATTCAGTTGAGGAAGCAGTTTTGTTGGGCGAAAGACTATTAGTTCTTGCGCCAAGACCAGGTAGGATTTTAAAAGAATATAAACTTCCTTATGCCGAGATGGGCTCTGGCATGGATCTTCGAGAAGTCAAAAAATCTGAAGGCTATATTGAAACTCGCGATGAAATTCTTTCGATTATCTGGGAGATGGAAGAAGAAATTATGGGCAGAGTGGAGAATAACTGATGGCCATATTATTGATCTATATTGTAGTTTTTGTTGTAGCTTTTTATCTAGTTAATACTGCAACGAAAATGATGACGGCCCAGAAAGACTATACAAGTCTTAAAACAGTGACATTTGGCGATGAAAGCGCTGTATCCCCTAACAGGCCAGCCTCAATTATTTCGGTTTTAGCTATTTTCATGATTTGGGGGGCATTTACAGGCTCAAAATTGATGCCATTTCATGCACCAGGTCCTTTTATTGGCGAAACTACTTTTACCTATACCGCAATGAATGCGTCAGGCGAGACCGATGTTGCAGAGGTTGTTGTCACTGTTTATGATATTCAGTCTGGCAAAACACCGCCGAAAATGGAAATTGACCCGGGCACAGGATTTGCGAAAAATGATACTGCCAACATTGTAGCTTGGCGTAGTGGACTTATCAAAGTGCAACGTAATGATGTTGGTAGCAAGGAGGATGGTTACAGAATTATTGCCATCAATGATCAGGAGATTTCTCCTAGTTCAGAAGTTTTTATAGATGATGCTCGGATCTATATGACCGCCAAGGGTACGCTTAGCTTTACTCCCGAAAAAGGTTGGCAAATGCAACCAATCTGGTTACCTTCGCCTGAAGCTGTTTGGTCGAGACTAGTTCTGGTAGCCTCTGAAGGATATAAAACCTTTAGTTTGGCTGAGCACCTAGGCTGGTCGCTTATTCGTGTAGTTGTGGGATTTTTGGCGGGCGCCCTTATCGGTATACCGTTAGGGTACGCAATGGGCCTGTCTGGCTGGTTTCGAGGGTGGTTTGATCCAATAGTTGAGTTTATGCGTCCAGTTCCACCGTTAGCGCTTATTCCACTGGTGATTATCTGGTTTGGGATTGGCGAAGAAGGTAAGATAATTTTGCTCTTCCTTGCATCACTCTGGATCATGACAATTTCAGCTCGTGCTGGCGTTTCCGGGGTCAATATTAGTAAAATTCATGCTGCCTATTCGCTTGGGGCATCAAAGCAACAAATCATGAGACTAGTAATTGTCCCTAACAGTTTGCCTGAAATTTTTACTGGTGCACGCGTATCAATGGGCGTTTGCTGGGGCACCGTTGTCGCTGCAGAGCTTGTTGCAGCACAAAAGGGCGCAGGGATGATGATAATTAATGCTTCAAAATTCCAAATGACTGATCTGGTTATCATGGGCATAGTTCTGATTGGTGTAATAGGAGTTAAGTTTTATTAGTCTGGCCTATCAATTATTTTCATTCTGGTACCCTGGAAAGGCAAATAAATATATAATTCTAATTTTTTTTCATTCTCGTAAGTATGTCTAAAGAATTACCTAAAAAAGCACAAGTCGTAATTATCGGTGGCGGTGTTGTTGGTTGTTCTGTTGCATATCATCTCGCTAAGCTTGGCTATACTGATGTTATCCTATTAGAACGTAAAAAGCTTACCTCGGGCACTACGTGGCATGCGGCAGGTCTTGTCGGGCAAATGCGTCCATCTTTAAACTTAACTCAAATGGTTAAGTATTCTGGAAATCTTTATGAGACTTTGGAGGCTGAAACTGGAATGTCTACTGGATACCGAAGAACTGGCTCTGTGAGTCTTGCAACTAACCATGAAAGACTTGCTGAATTCAAACGTAACGCCTCACTTGCTAAAGTGCATGGGGTAGATGTCCAGATTTTGACTCCATCAGAACTTAGTAATAAAGTTGATCTTTTCAATCTAGAAGACATTGTAGGTGGAGCGTGGATACCAAAAGATGGTAAAGGAGATCCTGCAAATATCGCTATGGCACTCGCAAAAGGCGCAAGAAATAATGGCGTTAATATTTTTGAAGATGTCAAGGTGACCGGAATCCATAAAGAAGATGGAAAAGTCAGAGGCGTTAAAACTGAGTTAGGCGATATACAATCCAGTGTTATTGTAAATTGTGGCGGAATGTGGGCAAGAGAGATCGGCAAAATGGCCGGTGTCTCGGTTCCACTACATGCATGTGAACACTTTTATTTTCTTACCTCACCTGTACCAAATTTAGGAGATATGCCTGTCGTTCGTGTTCCCGATGAATCTGCATACTATAAAGAGGATGCTGGAAAAATATTAGTAGGCTTATTCGAACCAAACGCAAAACCATGGGCACAAAACGGAATACCTGAGGACTTTAGTTTTGATCAAATACCCGATGATCTTGAACATTGTATGCCTTATCTAGAGCTCGCAATGAAGCGAGTACCGATTATGGAAAATTTGGGCATAGAAACATTATTTAATGGACCAGAAAGCTTTACTCCTGATGATAATTTTCAAATTGGTGAATCGCCTGAATTGAGAAACTTTTATGTTGCAGCAGGTTTTAATTCTATTGGTATTCAAGCTGCTGGTGGTGCAGGAAAATATTTAGCCGAATGGATTAGCGGTAGTGAACCTCCTTGCGACCTTTGGGAGGTTGATATAAGAAGAAACGAGCCATTTCAAAACAATAAAACTTACCTAGCAAACAGAGTTACTGAGACGCTTGGCTATCTGTACGAAAATCATTTCCCTTATCACCAATATAGCACCGCTAGAGAGCTCCGTCGAACACCACTTTATCAGTTCTTCAAAGATCGTGGCGCCTGTTTTGGCGAGGTTGCTGGATGGGAAAGAGCCAACTGGTTTGTACCGCAACACTTAATTGGTAAAGTAGACGCTGAATATTTGTATTCATGGGGGAAACAGAATTGGTTCGACTTTCATAAAATAGAACATCAAGCTATCAGAGAGGCTGTCGGCATGTATGAAATGTCATCTTACTCAAAGATTAGAGTCAAAGGTTCTGATGCAATGGATTATCTGCAATTTATTTGCGCAAACAATGTAGATGTTAAAACTGGAAGAATTATCTATACACAATGGTTGAATGAGAAAGGTGGTATCGAGGCTGACGTCACAATTACACGCCTAGATGCTGATGACTATCTTGTTGTAAGTGGCACACTATGTGCCAACCGTGATATGAATTGGCTAAAAAGGAATATGCCTAATGATGCACACTGCTCATTATTTAACTCTACAAGCGCAGAAGGCTGTATAGCAATTATGGGTCCCAATTCAAGGGAACTTTTGCAATCGTTAACGGATACCGATTTGAGCAATGAAAATCTTCCTTTTGCAAGTGTCTGTGATCTAGAAATTGGCATGGCTACGGTTAGAGCACACCGTATCACCTATGTCGGCGAGTTGGGCTGGGAGTTATATTTTCCGATTGAATTTTCTAACTATATTGCTGAACTAATTGAATTAACTGGAAAGCAATTCTCTTTGAAGCTTTGCGGCATGCATTCAGTAGATAGTTGCCGTATTGAAAAGGCCTACAGGCATTTTGGCCACGACATTACTGATGAAGATCACGTGCTCGATGCGGGCCTTGGATTCGTCGTTAAACTGGACAAAAATCCTTCTAAATATGGAACATTTATTGGTTATGATGCTGTAAAGAAAAGACAATCTTCGGGTTGTAAAAAGAGAGTAATGCAATTCCTATTAACTAACCCAGATGTTATGCTCTATCATAACGAACCTATTCTAAAAAATGGCGAGATAATCGGCTACTTAAGTAGTGGAGCATATGGACATACATTGGGCGGAGCCGTTGGTCTTGGCTATATCGACTGTCTTTCCAATGAAACTGAAGAAGATATATTGAATGCTGAATACACTATAGAAGTTGAAGGAGTGATTGAAAAAGCTAGTGTTTCTTTGAAGCCAATGTATGACCCTTTAAACAAAAAAATTAGAAACTAAATTATCATTTTTTTTATCTGCTTAATAATTATATCCATGCCGATATTGATCTTATTAGTGTCTATTGCAGAATAACCAAGATGTATATAATTCTTTGGACAGTTTTCATCAATAAATGACGCATCACCGGGTCTTAGGACCACGCCTTTTTCGAGTATTTTGTTACAAAGTATTGCGCTGTTAACAGATTCAGGTATTTTTATCCAAAATGTTGATCCACCAACGGTTGGTGTGCAAGACAATAAAGGCTCTTCTTTAATTTTTTTGTTAATTAATTCCCATCTCTCTCTGTTTATCCTTTGAATTTTATTAAACATATTATGATAATGACCGAGTCCAATAAACAATGCGACAGAGTTTTGGTTGTTAGCAGGAATATGCCTTAACATCAATCTTCTAAGCGCTCTAGCTTCTTTAATGAAGCTCTCTGGGGCAACCATGTAGCCTAATCGCAATCCTGGCGCAAAGGCTTTTGAAAAGCTCCCAACATAAATGACATTGTTGTGCTTATCCAGACTTTTTAATGAAGGGTTCGGTTTCTTTTGAAAGTTTATTTCGGCTTCATAATCATCTTCAATAATAACAGTATTGTTATCTTGGGCATACTTGAGTAATTGCTTCCTTCTTGCCATACTCATAGTAACGCCGGTAGGGTATTGATGACTAGGAGTAGTGTAAATAAGGTCAAAATTTGTATTAATGGAGTTAACCACTAAACCTTCATCATCAACCGGGATAGGAGCTATATTTTCTGTTTTAAAGCTTAATAGGTTTCTGACATCAGGGTATCCCGGATTTTCAATTCCTACAACTGTCTGCTCTTTAACCAAAAGGCTTGACAGAATGTATATCGCGTTTTGACTTCCAGATGTAATTAATATTTGATCTTTGCTTGCCCATATACCGCGTTTAGGAAGTA
>Ga0208640_1000067_pt1 | contig 49356 bp, 49 predicted proteins | sample ETNtaG_23_FD_185774 | JGI IMG/M metagenome (GOLD analysis project Ga0208640, IMG submission 185774) | Marine microbial and viral communities from oxygen minimum zone, Eastern Pacific Ocean - ETNP201310SV72 (SPAdes) (version 2) | ecosystem: Environmental > Aquatic > Marine > Oceanic ... | reverse complement strand
TGAATTAAATAAGTAGTAGTTTTTAATATCTAACTTGCCTTATCAAAAACTAGTTAACATAGAAAATTGTCTAAATTATAAGGGAGCTATATAACACCCCACCACACCCCCTATGGCGCCTGCCTAGCCCCTTTAATAAAACAAATTGAATCTTCGCCACAATACCGCAACAATCAAATGTTATAATATGCACAAAGAGGATAGTTCTATGAAAATTATGCCAGGTTATGGTGGGTGCGACAGGATTTGAACCTGTGACCCCTGCCGTGTCGAGGCAGTGCTCTACCGCTGAGCTACGCACCCTGATCTTCTAAAAAAAGAATTAATTAAATATTCATTTATTGCAAAAAATATATAAAAAATAAAGTCTTTTGATAAACTTTAGTAACTTATGTTAATTAATTATAATTTATTAATTAAACTCTTCATAACTATATTAACAATTTGTCTTAGCGCATATTTTTTTTACGTAGGATATTTGTCATTAAATCTTTATAAATCAATTAATCCTAACCCCTCAAACTCAAAAACTAACATAGATGCAATAAAAAATAATTATTTAAGTAAGCCAGATAATACAGAGTTTTTGAATGAATCAAAAAAAAATAAAATTAGTACTGAAAATGAAATAATCATTGAAATAAAAAAGAATGATACATTTAGCAAAATAATCGATCCATATTTTGAAAACTACATAATTAAAAACAAAATTATTAATGAATTAAATAAAGAATTTAATTTAAAAAATCTCAAAATTGGTCAAGAAATTTACATTTATCAAAACAGTAAAAAAATTGTTAAAACAATTATAATTCCAATAGATTTTTCAACTGATATTGAGATCGAAATTAATGAAACTAAAATTACATTAACTAAGAAAAAAATAAAGATAACGAAAGATTTTGAATCTAACAAATTTTTTATTAAATCTTCTCTTTATGAAGATGGTAAAATAGTTGGAGTTCCACTTGAAATTTTGTCCGAAGCAATTAAGTTGTATAGTTTTGATGTTGATTTTCAACGTGATATTCAAAAAAATGATGAATTTGAAATTTTCTATGAAGTTTTTATTAATGGCAATAAAGGAAATATTTCCTATGGAAAAATAAAATATATTAAATTAAATTTGCATGGAAATATTCTTGAATATTTTATTTTTAAAGATGAAGATGATCATTTTGATTATTTTAATAAAGAGGGGAAAAATGCTAGGAAAGCTTTAATGAAAACTCCAATTGATGGAGCAAGACTTTCTTCTTCATACGGAGTAAGAAAACATCCAATTTTAGGTTATAATAAATTGCACAAAGGAGTAGATTTTGCAGCTCCAAAGGGAACTCCGATATATGCTGCGGGAAATGGTGTCATAGATTTTGTGGGGAAAAATGGCGGTTATGGAAAATACATTCGCATCAGACACAACAGTTCCTATAAAACTGCATACGCTCACTTGAGTAATTATAAAAAAAATATTTATAAAGGGATAAGAGTTAGTCAGGGTGAAGTTATTGGGTATGTTGGATCAACTGGAAAGTCAACTGGGCCACATTTACATTATGAAGTAATATATCAAAACAAGCAAATTAATCCTATGAAAATGAAATTGCCTTCCGGAAAGATATTAAAAGATAATGAATTGAAAAAATTCAATAAAGAAATGAAAATTATATATTCAGATTTTTTATTTTATCTCTATGAATAAATTAAGCAGAATCTTTTTTAGTTTTTGCAGATTTTTTATTAGCTGGTTGTGAAATAAATGGAACAGATTCAATTGAACCGTTATCATTTTTATCTTCTGTATCTGTGAATTCATTGTCTTTATCAGTTTCTGCCACTTCATCTAAATTATTGTCATTTTTAGATTCTTGATCAATAGATTTCTGCTCTACAGGGTTTTGGTTTTCTAAATTTTCTTCACTTAATAATCCTAATTCAAGCATTAATCTCGAATAATGATCAGCAAATTGATAATAATATTCAGATTGTATTCTATCCCCTGAAGAGGAAGCTTCCTTAGCAAGCTTTAGATATTTCTGATATTGTTGAGTAATATTTCCTTTATTACGTCCTCTATCATTCGAGAAGCTATTGTTCCTTTTATGCCCATGTCTTCTGTTTGACCTAAATGTCACACGTGTATTTTTTTTTACGTACATACTCTTAATTATTTAATAAAAATATAAATTACTTGGAAAACTCTAAAACATTAAATAGTTTCCACTTTGTATAAGTAATCTTCTTACTACATTCTTAAAAAAATTAATCAATCTTTATTTAATATTTCTTTTAAAAATCAATGTTCTCTCATAATTTTGATAATCAACAATAATATCAATACAATACATATCAAATTCTTCAAATATTTTGATACATTTATCTCTTTGATAGTATCCAATTTCTACAAAACATAATGATTTAAAATGGGTAATTTTCTGAATTTTATAGGCAATTTCTCTAAAACAAGATAATCCGTCTTTTCCTCCTCTAAGAGCTATTTTAGGTTCGTGGAGTTTTATTTCCTTACTTAAATTGTTGTATTCATTATTTGTTAAATATGGGGGATTTGTTACAATAACATCAAAATTTTCTTTTGTTTCAAACCAGTTACAGCATTTAAATTTAATTTGCTCGCATACATTAAATTTTTTTGAGTTTTTTTTCGCAACATCTAAAGCTGATTTAGAAATATCAGTTGCAGTAATCATAGAGTTTTTATATTCTAAAGCTAATGAAACAGCAAGACAACCTGATCCTGTTCCGATATCAATAATTTTTAAATTTTCTTTTTTGTTTTGAAAACATTTTTCAACAGCTTCAATTATTAGTTCTGATTCAGGTCTGGGATCAAGAACGTTTTCATTAACAATAAAATTATACTTCCAAAATTCTTTTTCTTTAAAAATTTTTGCTAAAGGCTCCATTTTTATTCTTCTTTCAAATGCTGGTTGAAATAGATTGAGATTGATTTGGTTTATATTAAAATTAGCTAAAATGATTTCTTTTTTTAAAAAAGATGTTTTATTAAGTAAGGCTCTGAGTTCAATTACAGGATCAGTAAAATTCTTTTCATATAAAACTTTTAAATGAGTTTTTATAAAATTATTCATTTTCAAGATTAGTTATTTTTTTAGATTCATCATCCGCAGTCAAAGGATTTATTATCTCATCTAGATGTCCCTCTAAAATTTCATTTAATTTGTATAGTGTGAGATTAATTCTATGATCAGAAACTCTTCCTTGGGGAAAGTTATAAGTTCTAATTCTTTCTGATCTATCTCCTGTACCTACTTGAGACTTTCTTTTTTTTGCCCTCTCCTGTTCATTCATTTGAATTTCTTTGTCTAGAATTCTTGAACGAAGAATTTTTAAGGCTTTAGCTTTATTTTTGTGCTGTGATTTTTCATCTTGTTGAGAAACAACTATGCCAGTAGGTAGATGAGTTATTCTTACAGCGCTATCCGTTGTATTTACTGATTGGCCTCCTGGTCCACTTGAACGAAAAACATCAATTCGCAAATCCTTTTCATCAATTTTAACATCAATCTCTTCTGCTTCAGGCAATACTGCTACAGTAGCAGCTGAAGTATGCACTCGTCCACTTGTCTCGGTTAACGGAATACGTTGCACTCTATGAACTCCAGACTCGTATTTTAACTTTGAAAAAACACTTTTTCCTGAAATATTACAAATAACTTCTTTAATCCCATTAAGCCCAGTCTCAGATATAGATAAAATTTCAAAACTCCAATTGTTAAGATTTGAATATTTCTGATACATGCCAAATAGATCAGCTGCGAATAATGAGGCTTCGTCACCTCCAGTCCCTGCACGTATTTCTAAAATAGAATTTTTTTCATCATTAATATCTTTTGGAATAAGAAGTTTCAATAAATCTTGTTCAAGTGATTTAATTTTTTTGTTTTTTTCTATTAGCTCATCTTCCGCCATCTTGCGTATAGAAATATCTTTGTCATTTAATAAAGAATTTAGATTTTCAATATCTTTTTTTACAGAATTATATTGATTAATTGACTTTACAACAGGCGTTAACTCGGAATATTCCTTATTTAATTTAATTAGATTATTTCTATCTAAATTGTCTTGGTTCGATAAGCTTTTTTCAATATTTTGATGCTTTTTGACAATTATGTCAAACTGATTTTCAAAATTATTCATTAACTTAATTTTTTTATTAATTCTTCTAGGGATAATGTTTCTTGAGAGGAATCAAATAAATTTTTTAATGTATATTTATTATTTTTATATTCTTCTTCTCCAATAATAATAGCGAACTCAGCTTTTTTATCATCCGCAAAAGCAAGAGATTTTTTCAAGTTATACTTATAACTCCAATAAATAGGTATCTGATTTTTATGCAGTACACTTAAAACTTTGATGCCATAAGTTTTTATAGACTCATCAATTACAATGAGATGATTTCTAATCATATTATTTTTAGGCAAATCCATAAGTAACATTAATCGCTCTATTCCCCCTGCCCATCCAACTCCAGGTATATCAGGTCCGCCTATCATTTTGACTAGGCCATCGTATCGACCGCCCCCGATGACAGTATCTTGTGTACCTAAATTATTATTTTTAAATTCAAAAACAGTATGACAGTAGTAATCCAGTCCTCGTACTAGGGTCTTATCAACAACAAATGACATGTTTGTTTCATTTAACAAGGCTTGTACTTCTTCAAATTTTTTCTTTGCATCACTTGAATATAAATTCGTAATGTCAGGAGCATCTTTACTAATCTCTATATCTTTAGGATTTTTTGAATCTAAAATTCTTAGAGGATTAGTATTTATTTTGCTTTGACTATCTTCGGATAAATCGTTTTTGTATTTACTGAAGAAAGAAGATAACTCTAATTTAAATGATTTTAATGTATCTCTATCACCAAGAGAATTGATATGAAGTTTAAATTGTTGATTAGGAAGAGTATTTATTAAAATTGAACTAGCAAGTAATATTAATTCTGCATCTGCCAATGCATCATTTGTGCCAAAAATTTCAAAATTCATTTGATAAAATTCTCGAAATCGACCCTTCTGGGGCCGTTCCCTTCTAAACATCGGGCCAATTCCAAAGAACTTTGCAGGAAGTTGATTAAGCAGATTGTTTGATATGGCAGCACGTATTATAGGTGCTGTGTATTCTGGTCTAAGTGTTAAAGATGAGTTATTTCTATCATTGAAAGTATACATTTCTTTAAGCACAACATCACTTTGCTCACCTAATGGCTTGCTAAATAGATCAGATGACTCAAAAATAGGGGTGATTATTTCGTTAAATCCAAAAGAATTTGCTGAAACTTTTATCAATTTTTCAATAATATTAAATTTTTCCAAATCATTTCCATAAATGTCATGCGTTCCACGAACAGGTTGGGGTTTCATAATCTATTCACTGTTTGGTTGTTTGTTTCTTTACGTATGATGTCTTCAAGATAAGTTGATAAATCCTCGTTTTTAATACGATGATCTTTTTTACCATTAATATATACCATATGAGTATTATTTCCACCTCCAGTTATTCCAACGTCAGTCATTGTAGCTTCACCAGGGCCATTAACAACACATCCAATTATCGAAATCGTTATAGGGGTTGTAATATCTTCAAGAGATTTTTCCAATTTTTTTATAGTCTCTACTACAGGAAATTGTTGACGAGCACATGAAGGACAAGAAATAATTTTAACACCTCTATGCCTTAGACTTAAACTTTTTAATATATCATATGCAACTTTTACTTCTTCTTCCGGCTCATCAGATAACGAAACTCTTATTGTGTCTCCGATGCCCATAAGTAACAGTTTACCAATTCCTATGGATGATTTGACAGATCCTGATCTTCTGCCTCCTGCTTCCGTAATACCCAGATGCAAAGGATAGTCACATTTGTTTGCTAAAATTTCATATGCTTTTGTAGCCAAAAAAACATCTGAGGCCTTAACACTGATTTTAAAATTAAAAAAATTGTTATCTTCTAAAATTTTTATATTATCTGTAGCACTTTCTACCAAAGCTTCCGGGACAGGTTCCTGATATTTTTCCAAAATTTTTTTTTCAAGACTCCCGCTGTTAACCCCTATTCTTATAGCGCAATTATAATCTTTTGCTGCTTTAATCACATCTTTAATTTTTTCTTTTGAACCAATGTTGCCAGGATTTATTCTTAAGCATGATGCTCCGTTTATGGCTGATTCTATTGCTCTTTTATAATGAAAATGCACGTCTGCAATTATTGGAATTCTGCTTTTTCTGCATATTTTTTTTAGTGCCAGTGAAGATTCTTGATCGGGAATAGATACTCTCACAATATCGGCTCCAACATTTCTGACACGATCAATTTGAGAAAGAGTGGAGTTGACATCAGAAGTAATAGTGTTTGTCATTGTTTGAACGGTAATTGGAGCTCCCCCTCCTATTTTAATATTACCGAGATGAATAACTCTAGATTTTCGCCTATCAATTTTTTGATATGAACGATGCATTAATGATTTATATCAATTAATTATTAAAATCAGAACTAATGATAAAAGAATCTATTACTTCGCCTTTTTTCCCCAACTTGCCTCTTATATTTCCATTTATTAAAACAAGAATATTGCCAGCATTGCCAGTTGTAAGAGTAAAATTATCCGCAACAGAGTATGAGTATTCTTCATCGTCACTCATCAGCCTGCTAAATACGATTTTGTTTTCTTTGTTTCGAAGATGAATCCAGGTTGCGTTCAAAAATTTTAATGTTACTACATTATTAGATTCAATTAGATCATTATCAGGGACAGATGCAACTACACTAGCTTCATTTACAGAAGGATTATTATCAAAAAATATATCTGTTGGTGTTGAAGTTAGTATTTCTTTCTTACTATCTTCTGAATTAATTTTATTAACGTTTTTAAGAGCTAATTGAATTTCAATTTCTTCAATTTCAGATTCTAAACTTTCAGGTAAATCAGGAAGAATAGAATAATCCGGATGTATGTCATTTGTTCTAATAAATAAGAAATAAAAACCAAAAGAAATCAAAAAGATTGAAAAAACGGAAAAGGTTTTTGTTGCAGAAAAAAAATTACTTCTTTCTAGGGGTTTTGGTAGTTCATCAATTAAATCTTCTTTATCAAATAAATTTTGATCTTTAAACTGCTTTACCACCTCATTTTCGTTTAAATCTAATAATTTAGCATATGCACGAATATGCCCAATTAGATACACTAAATCCAAACGATCAGAAAAATCATTATTTTCAATCCTTTTAAGAACACTTACTTGGATATTTAATTCCTCAGCAACAGATCTGAGATCAATTTTGTTCTTTAATCTTGATTTTTTTAAATGTTCACCAACAAATTCCATCACATACTTATTTATATATAAAAAAAATCAAATCAATTGTTAATACCAAGTCTATACGCAGAATGAAGTGAATTAACTGCGTTATTAGTATATTTTTCCTCAATTAGAACACTGATTTTAATTTCTGAAGTTGATATAGCTAAGATATTTATTTTTTGATCTGCTAATGTCTGGAACATTTTTTCAGCAACACCAGATTGTGACATCATACCCATACCAATTACGGATATTTTAGCAACTTCAGAGTTGGTTGAAAGTTGCTTATAAAGGATCCCTTCACTATTTTTTTCTAAAAGATTTTTTGATATTTTCATATCCTTATTTAGTACTGTAAATGTTAAATTAGCACTAATGCCATCTTGAGATATGTTTTGAACAATCATATCAATATTAATATTATTTCTTGATAAAATCCTAAATATTTTCGCAGCAATTCCTGGCTTATCAGGTATGCCTGATATTGTAATTTTAGATTCATCTTTGCTATATGAAACTCCACTTACTACTTCTTTTTCGATTAATTTTTTCTCATTTACAATGAAGGTGCCTTCTTGATTTATTAAAGAAGATAAAACTTGAAGTGTTAAATTGTTTTTCATTGCAAGCTCAACAGATCGAGTATGGAGAACTTTAGCACCCATAGATGACATTTCCAACATTTCTTCATAAGAAAATTTATCAATTTTTTTTGCACTTTTTACAATAGTAGGATCGCCAGAATATACTCCGTCTACGTCTGTAAAAATATCACATCTTTCAGCATTTAATGAAGAGGCTATTGCTACAGCTGTTGTGTCTGAGCCACCCCTTCCTATAGATGTTATTTTTCCTTCTGTGTTTATACCCTGAAATCCAGCTAGAACAACCACATCATTTTCATCTAAATATTTTAAGATATTATCTTTATTTATATTTAAAATTTTTGCCTTTTCATGAGATGAATCAGTAATTATTGGCACTTGCCATCCTAACAGTGGTATGCTTTTGATTTTCATCTTATTTAATATCATAGATAAAAGACCAACAGTTACCTGTTCGCCCGAAGTAAGTACTAAATCATTTTCTTTTGATGATGGATAATCAATTTGATCAATTAATTTTTGTAAATCATTAGTAACTCCTGCCATTGCTGATAAAACAATTACTAATTTATACTTTTTATAATTCTTATTAATGATTGAAGCTACATTCTTAATCCTATTTATATTGGCCACAGAGGTGCCGCCAAACTTCATAACAACTATCTTCATTGACTTACATCATTAATATATTAAATTGAAATAGCTCCATATAATTTTTAATTAATAGTAACAAGACATATGATAAAAACTACCTCTAAAACTACGGAATTTGATCATTTTGAAACTCTTGCACAGGAATGGTGGAATCCTGATGGCAAATTTAAAATTCTACACACATTAACTCCAATAAGAATAAGCTATATAAAAAATAAGTTGTTTGACAAAAAATATTCAAAAAAATCTCTTAGTAATTTTAATATTTTGGATTTAGGATGTGGAGGGGGATTAGTTTGTGAACCTTTGGCAAGATTAGGAGCAAATATAACTGGAATTGACTTTATAAAACAAAATATTATTGCCGCAAAAAATCATGCAAAAAAAACAAACACAAACATAGAATATTTACATCAAGATATAAACAATCTCAAACTTAAAAAAAAATATAATGCTGTATTAATTCTCGAAGTATTAGAACATATAGAAGATTGGAGAAAAATAATTATAGATGTAAAAAAATTATTAAAACCAGGAGGAAAAATAATAATATCAACAATTAATAGAAATTTTTTTTCAAAATTATTTGCAATTTTTATTGCTGAAAATATTTTAAATTGGATCCCCAGAAATACTCATACATATAGTAAACTAATTAAACCCGAAGAATTAAGATCATTTTTAAATAAAAACAAAATCAATGTAACAGACGTCACAGGTTTAATTTTCAACCCGCTATCTGGTCAATGGATGCTAGACAAGAATAATTACCTTATAAATTATTTTTGCACGGCAAAAAAATCTAGTTAGTTTTTTTTGTAGGCGCCCATGGAAGCGGAACAACGTTTATTTCTTCCTCAGCTAGTTCCTTTGTCTGTTCTATAGTTGCTTCACCATAAATTGGTTTCTCTTCTTTTTCACCATATTTCATTTTTTTTGCTTCTTCAGTAAATTTATCTCCAACATATTCAAAATTCTTTTCAACAATTTTTTTGTATTTTTTTATATTATTTGAGAAGGCCTTTTTTAATTGAATATTTTTTTTTGAATTGTTTTTTGCTGGAAGATTAGGTGCCGATAGGGATTTTGTTATGGATGTACTGTCACAGCTTGGACAGTTAATAATTTTTTTTCTTTTTTGATTATTAAATTCTTTAGTGTTCTCAAACCAGCCTTCAAATTCCACGGAACAAATTTTGCAAATTAAATTGAAAACAATCATTTTATATAATATTGTATCTAAATATCATTTTTCAATATTCATAGCTTTTTTTTCAGAAACTATATCCATAATAATCGAACCAGCTGCAATATTTTCACTTGCAATCGTATTTTCACTTAAAATTATTCCCATATTTTTGAAAATAGATAAAGAAACTTTTTTTTTCTTATCATAAAAATCAAATAGTGAGATTTTCTTAACGCCATTAATCACGATAGATAAGGTGTCATTATCGTAACATAATTTAATTTTCGATAATGGATTTTTATGTAAGTTAATTGAAAGAAATAATGACTGGTTTTTGAATTTATATTTTATTGATTGATTGTTTTTCTTCGTAAAAGCAGCAACTAGATCATCTAGTGTAAATTTATTTTGACCATCCTTTAAATTATCAATGATTAAATATTTTAGTTTTTCTAAATAATTAATCCCAACAATATTTTCATTAATTTTACTATTATTTTTTTCTATTATATCATTAATTTCTTTTATCAAATCATTCATAGCACTAATATAAATATTATTCTTATTGTAAGTCCAAATCAATTTGCATTGTTATATATAAAAAAAACAATTTAATTATAAAATAATTATGATCTATAATCAGCATTGATATTGATGTATCTATGAGTTAAATCTGATGACCATACTCTTTTTGTATATTTACCAATTCCTAAGTTCACATTAATTTTTACAATTTTATTTTTCATATAATGATTAAGTTTTCTCAAATCAATTTTTTTATATCTTGTTCCTTTTTTGGCCACAACTAAATTACCAAACTTAATAATTGTTTTATCTTGATCAATGTGTTTATCTGCTTTGCCAATTGCCATAATAACTCTTCCCCAATTAGCGTCTTCACCAGCTATTGCAGTTTTTACTAAAGTGGATTCAGCAATGGAAAACGCCACGTTAGATGCTTGAATCTTATTTTTTGCATTAGAAACTGTGACTTCTATTAACTTAGATATGCCTTCACCATCAGATACAATTTGTTTTGATAAACCAAGCATGATGTCGTTCACTCTTGCTGATATTTTTTTTAAGAGATTGTTATTCATTGTTATTTTTGGTTTTTTTAAGCCAGTAGAAAATAACATTATTGTATCACTTGTTGAAGTATCGCCATCGACAGAAATTGAGTTAAATGTTGAATCAATATGTTTCATAAGTATTTTTTTTAGATCCTTTTTTTGCAATGGAGCTTCTATGAAAATATACGCTAACATAGTACCCATATTTGGCGCAATCATTCCAGATCCTTTGGCAAAACCATAAATTATTATTTGTTTTGATTTATATCTGAATTTAACAACCTCTACTTTGGAAAATGTATCAGTAGTCATAATTGCTTTTGCCGCATCTTTAACGCTTTTTAATGAACTTTTTGATATACAATTTAACTTTTTTATAATCTTTGCAGAGTCAATTTCCTCACCTATTACCCCAGTTGAAGAGACCAGTATTTCACTCTTTTTACATTGAAATATTTTAGAAGCTGCTTTTGCATATTTCTCAATTTGACTTATACCTCTTGTACCAGTATGGGCATTGGCATTTCCTGAATTAACAATAAGTACTTTGCAAAAACCATTATTATTTTTTTTATCCCAAATTATTGGAGCTGATGGCATAGAAGTTTGTGAATAAGCATCAGCCACAGGTACTGCTTTATCAAAAACAATAACTAATAAATCCTTTCCTTTTTTTTTAAAACCTGCCCTTAAAGTATAAATGGTTAAATCTTGAGGTTTATACTCTTTTACACTTTTTGGTTTAAATGGTGAGATGAGGTTTGACTTCATAAAAAAACCTTCATCAATTTTAAAAAAAACATTATAGAACAAAGCCAAGCCATATGTTATCAGCCTTTACCATAAAAATGTTAAATATTGTAAATAAGTTATTTGGTTCCGCCAGTAAAAGACGTCTTAAATCATTTTCAAAAATAATTCATAAAATTAATGAATTTGAACCAGAATTTCAAAATCTATCAGACGCAGATTTGCGAGCTAAAACTAATTATTTCAAAAAATTTATTACCGAAGGTGTTACCCTTGATAATATTTTGCCAGAAGCTTTTGCTGTTGTGAGAGAGGCATCAAAAAGAACCGTTAATCTAAGGCACTTTGATGTGCAGTTGCTAGGTGGAATTGTTCTCCATAAAGGCATGATTGCTGAGATGAAAACAGGTGAGGGTAAAACACTTGTTGCAACACTTTCAGCTTTTTTAAATTCATTAAATGGAGATCCTGTTCACATTGTAACTGTTAATGATTATTTAGCTGATCGAGATTCAAAGTGGATGGGAGAGATATATAAATTTTTAGGCTTAACTGTTGGTTGCGTGAATTCCAATGTAGATCAAGAAAAAAGACTTCAAGAATATGAATGTGATATTGTTTATGCAACTAATAATGAAATTGGTTTTGATTATTTGCGTGATAACATAAAAAATACTTATGAAAGTTTATATTTCAAAAAAAATGGCTTTGCAATTGTTGATGAGGTTGACAGTATTTTAATAGATGAAGCGCGAACACCATTAGTGATTTCTTCTCAATCAGAAGACTCGATTGATATTTATCCCAAAATAAATTCTTTAGTTAAAATTTTAAAAAATACTGATTATGAAATTAATGAAGAGGGTAGATCTATTTTGTTAACAAATAGCGGAATGGAAGTTGTTGAAAATTTATTAATAAAAAATGAAATAATTAAAGGCGGAACTTTGCAAGATTTAAACAATATGTCGTTAAATCACAATATTATACAAGCTTTGAGAGCACAAAAAATATTCACTAAAGATAAAGATTACATAATCAAAGATAAAAATATCGTAATAATTGATGAATTGAGTGGAAGACCTATGGAGGGAAGAAGATATGGTGATGGGCTGCATCAAGCAATTGAAGCAAAGGAAGATCTGTCAATTCAAAAGGAAAATCAAACAATTGCCTCAATTACCTACCAAAACTTTTTTAGAACTTATAAAAAATTATGTGGAATGACAGGTACTGCAAAAACGGAGGCAGCTGAATTTGAGGGAATTTATAATTTAGACGTGATTGAAATACCGCCGAATCTTCCAATCAATAGAAATGACAAAGACGATCAAATTTACTTAACTAAAGATGAAAAGTATAATGCTATATTAAATTTAGTAATTGCAAGACATATCAAAAAACAACCCATATTGATTGGCACCACATCAGTTGAAAGCTCAGAAATATTATCAAAAATTCTATCAAAAAATAATATTAATCATAATGTCCTCAATGCAAAAGTACATAATAAGGAAGCAGAAATAATTATGATGGCTGGTATACCTGGAAATGTTACTATTTCAACAAATATGGCTGGTCGTGGAACTGATATAAAATTAGGGGGCGATGATTTTGACAATAATAAAAACAAAGAGCTTGCAATAAAATCTGGTGGCTTATTAATCATTGGCACAGAAAGACACGAAAGCAGAAGAATAGATAATCAATTGAGAGGTCGATCAGGCAGACAGGGTGATATTGGAGAAAGTATCTTTTACCTTTCTTTAGAAGACGATCTTATGAGAATTTTTGGATCTAAGACTCTTGAAAATGTATTATCAAAACTTGGAGTCAAAAAAGGAGAAGCAATAACACATTCTCTAATTACAAGGGCTCTTGAAAGAGCTCAGCAAAAAGTAGAGTCTCATAACTACGATATTAGAAAACAAATATTAAAATTTGACGATATTTTGAATGATCAAAGAAAAATTATTTATCAAAATAGAAAAGAAATATTAACAACCTCTGATCAATCAGAAATAATTAAAGAAATGATAAATGAACTTGTTGATTTGATCATTTTAGAATCCATTCCGCCAAAAAAATATAGTCATGAATGGAATGGCGATTTGCTAAAAAATAAAATTAATGAAATATTTGGAATAAATTTACCTATCAATGCCTGGATAGATGAAGAAGGTGTTGACGATGATGAAATTAAGAAAAGAACTCTTGATCAAATAAATAAGAAATATGCTGATAAAAAAAATCGATACTCTAATGACTTAATGCAATTTGCTGAGAAAAGAATCATGCTCTTTCAAATTGATAAAGATTGGAAAGATCATTTGGCTGCGATGGACTCCTTAAGAGGAAGTGTAAATTTAAGAGCAATGGGAGGAAAAGATCCTTTTTATGAATATAAAAAAGAGTCTTTTGATTATTTTGATCAAATGCTTTCATCGCAAAATGAAAAAGTATTAAAAACTCTTTTTAGTATTGAAATACAAGCTTATAATAAAGAAACTAAAACTGAAAAAAAAGTAGGTGTTGGACCTAATATATTAAATAAAAAAATTGGAAGAAACGATCCTTGTCCTTGTGGCTCGGGAAAAAAATATAAAATATGTCATGGTTATTAGTTAAGAGTTATATTTAAAAACTTCTCGTTTCTGTCAGCAACTATTTTTTCAACCGGCAATTTTATAAGTTTTTCAAGATTTTCAATGATAGTTTTTTTTACTGTAACAAATTGTTCTTTTGGATATCTGTGTGCCCCACCTATCATCTCTTCAATAATTCCATCTATTACATTAAGTTCTAAGCAATCTTCTGCTGTTAATTTAAGTGATTTAGCTGCTTTTTGAACAGCTTCTGTATTACGCCAAAGAATGGATGCACACCCTTCTGGAGAAATAACTGAAAAAATGGAATTTTCTAACATTAGAACTCTGTCCGCCGTTGCTAAAGCTATTGCTCCTCCAGAGCCTCCTTCTCCTATTATGATTGAAATTATAGGAGTTCTAACTTTTAAACATTGTGCAATTGATGAAGCAATTGACTCTGATTGACCTCTTTCTTCAGCCTCTTTCCCAGGGAAAGCTCCCGCAGTATCAACAAAGGTCACTACGGGTAATTTTAATTTTTCTGCTAAAACCATCAAACGTTGAGCTTTTCTAAAACCTTCTGGTTTTGCCATTCCAAAATTATGCTCAATTCTTTTTTCCATTGAGTTGCCTTTTTCATTTCCTATTATCATCACGGATAAACCATCAATTTTTGCAAGACCTCCAACTATAGCCCTATCTTCTGCAAATTTTTTATCCCCTGAAAGAGGGATAAAATTCGAGAACATATTCTCTATATAATCAAGCGTATGTGGTCGATCTGAATGTCTAGCAATTTTTACTTTTTGCCAAGATGTCAATGAACTATAAATTTTTTTTAATAAATTTTTTTTTTCTAAATTATATTTTTGAATCAAATCAAGATTATTATCTTCATTGTTGCTTTCTAATGCTTTAATTTTATCATCAATAATTTCAATTGGTTTTTCAAAATCAAAATACTTATTCATTATATTATTTCACTTGCTTTAAGAATTTCAAGAATTACATCTTTAAAAAAATTTTCAATTTCAATATCTCGCAGTGCGGTTAATATTATTCTCAAATGCTCAGGATGAGTCTCTTCCCAAGATTTGTCAACCATAGAAATATTTATACTTAACAATAGCTCTCCATAATTATTAGTTTTGCTACTTTGTTTTATCTTATTTAATAAATATATAGAGGGCACGGACCTTTGATCATAAAGATTTCTGTTTCCGTTAAAAATTTCATTATTGTTTTCATTAATAACTGATGCAATAGTTAACAATATTTCTTGCTTAATAATATTTTCGTGTATTCCTTTTAAAACATCGCTGTTCAATAAAATATTAATAAATTGTTTATCATTAGTTGACTTTTTTAATTTGTAGAGAAGTTTTATAGACTGAATTTTTTCAGCAAAATTTTCATCTTCAGATTGGTAATTTTCTGCAAATAAAATCCACTTATCAGCTAGTTTGAAATTACTGTTATGTATATGTGCTTTAGCAATTTCAATGCCGTGCTCAGATAGCTCTGGTGAAGGCTCTATTTTGTCTATTAAATTACGAGAAATATCATACGCTAACGAGCTATAATTTTCTTTTTCTGCATATGACCAAAAATCAACCAATGATTGAACTCTTGTAATTGGCAAAAGTTGTATGTTTGCTTTTTGAAAAAGATAGGCCATACCAATCTCAAAATTCTTATGAAATTTTTCTAAATCAATATTAGTTAATTCATCATAACTAAAATCAACTGTCTGATACAATGCTGATAAACTATCTGCATTAAATATGCCTTGTTGATATGCTTTGTGAGAAGCTTTTAATCTTAATGAAATATCAGATGATCCACTAAGAATGATTGGCATAGAAAAATTCACTGGATCTTTCATTAAATATTTATTGTTCAAAGGCATTTCCCCAACCCTAATCATTGCACTATAAAGTGACATTGAATTTTCATCATAATTAAGAAGGGTAAAATCTTCCTTATTTTTGCTTGATCTTTTTAAATTTAAAAATATTTTTTGAAAATAATCATCCTGATCATCCATTTCTTCAAGAAGCGAATTAAGAAAATCAGCCTCTTCAGTCTTATTTTGTAAAAATGTGCAAAAAATATCAACTTTTAATAAATAATTTTCATTAATCTTAGATTCTTTTCGATTAAATGAATTACTAAAGTCACATGCCTGATTAAGTTCATATGTTGAAAAATAATAATTCAATTTAAATAAATTGAAGGCATCTAGATAATCTGTTTTTTCATTCAATGTTTCAATCATATTAAAAGCTTTTTTTCTTTGTCCAAGTTTAATTAAATTAACTATTTTAAAATGATTGAACTCATCTTCTTCAAAGCCTTGAGGTGGTAAACTATTTAAAGTAAGTGCATCAATTAATGTATTATTTAAAATTAAAGAGTTTGTGAGCAGCAAATTATCAAATAAAAATAACACATCATCTTTATCGGCATTTTCCCAGAAATCAGGAAAAGCTGTGACAGATTCACTTGGTTCACTTGATTCACTTTCTTCAGGATCGATGATGATGTCTTGTTCTTTGGTAGCTGAAGTCGAACTCTTTAATTCTTCTGTGTTTATATCATTATTAGCATCATCGTTATCATTGGTCGCATTTAACAATATTCGATCAATTGTTTGATCATGCAATTCAATAATTTTAATATCTTCAGCAAAAACGCTGAAGGCCAAAGTAATAGAAAGAAATAGAGATAGTAAAATATTCATTTAATTTCTAGCGTGTAATCTTCAGAAATTAATTTTGAAGGAGATGGTATGTCTATGAACAATAAAGTTGATAGAATAATCAGAAAGATAATCAAAATAATTATTATTAAATATATTTTTTTCATAATTAAATTTCAAATAAGTGATATAAAAAGCGATAAATACAGATAATTATTTTTTTTTTAAGTTATTTTTATCAATTGAGTTAAAATATTGTCAAAATTATGGAAAGCCTTGAGTTTAAGAACAAATTAGAAGAATTAAAAAAAAATAACATTGCCATTATTGGCCATATGGGCGCAGGTAAGTCAATTGTAGCTAAAACGCTTGCCAAAAAGATTGATTTTAAGCACATAGACAGTGATTATGAAATTACAAGATTTGCTATGAAATCTATAAATAAAATCTTTCAAGAGAAGGGTGAAGAATATTTCAGAAATATTGAAACAGAAATTGTACTCAAATTAATTGAAAAAAAAAATGTCATATTATCATTGGGCGGCGGCACTATTTTAAGTGGATTGATAAGAGACAAATTAAAGAAAAATTCAATTACTCTTTTTTTAGATGTAAGTTTATTGGAACTTGAAAAAAGATTAAAGAAATCAACTAAACGACCTCTGTTAAAAAATGTTGATATTGCAGAAAAAGTTAAAGAACTAGACATCGTAAGAAGAAAGTATTATTTACTTTCCGATATAACAATAAAAAATACCAACTCACCTATTGATACCTGTAAGAATTTTATAAAAAAATTCGCTTACTTTCATGAAAAAACAAATATTAATAAAAACAAAAAGCAAAAAATGTAAAATTGTTATCGAAAATGGTTCGATAAATACATATTTGAAATCAGAGCTTAGAACTGACTCAAAAAAATTTATTATTATTGATAGCAAAGTTTCAAAAAAAATTGATAAAATTATAAAAAATAAAAAAAATGTTTTCTTAGTAACGGTTAAAGGATCTGAAAAGTTAAAATCAATAAGTTCTTACTGGAAAATAATTTCTAAGCTACTGCAAAAAAAAATTGATAGATCTTCAACGCTAATATCAATTGGAGGCGGAACTGTTGGTGATCTATGTGGATTTATATCCAATACAATTCTAAGAGGTGTTAAATTTAGTTTGATACCTACTACTCTTTTATCACAAGTAGATAGTTCAATTGGTGGAAAAAATGGCATTAATTCAAAATATGGAAAAAATCTAATTGGTACCTTTTATCAACCTGATATTGTTATAATTGATCCTACAATATTAAGATCTCTGCCTTTAAAACAATTAAGAACGGGTTATGCTGAAATAGTAAAATATGCTCTAATTAATGATAAAAATTTTTTTATTTGGCTTAAAAAGAATTTAAAAGACATATTATTATTGAAAAAAAATCAATTAAATTACGCAATTTTAAAAAGTATAAAAATAAAAGAAAAATATGTAATAAATGATGAAAAAGAAAAGCTTGTTAATTCATCTTCAAGAGCTATGCTTAACTTTGGACACACCTTTGGACATGCATTAGAGTTAATCAATAAATATCATTCGAACTTAACGCACGGTGAGGCTATTTCGATTGGCATGATTCTTGCTGCAAAAATATCGTACAGAATGAAAAATATAAGAAGATCAGAACTTGATGATATTATTTATCATTTCAAACAAGCCGGATTACCCTATTCAACAAAATCTGTGATTAATAATAAGTTGTATAAAGCAATTTCAGCTGACAAGAAAAATACAAATAATAAGATAAACCTAATACTACTCAAAAAAGTAGGCGAAGCCTACTATAAAAGAGGACTGAATATTACGGAATTAAAAAACTTAATTAATTAATTTTTTTATGTCTATTTTGAATTTATTTCTGTTATTGATAATTATTTTTCTCATTTTATTATCAGGATTTTTATCAGGATCTGAAACAGCTATAACTGCTGCTTCAAAAGCAAGAGTTATTTCTAAAATTAAAAAAGGAAGTAAAGGTGCCAAATACTTAAAAAAAATAATTGATAAAAAAGAGACAGTTATATCTTCTTTGCTGCTTTCTAATAATTTAGTGAATATTTTGGCTTCTTCACTGGCAACTGCTTTTTTTTATGATTTGTTTGGAATCACCGGAATATTTTATGCAACATTATTAATGACCTTTTTACTCGTCTTATTTGCTGAAGTTTTGCCAAAAACTTACTCTATTAACAAGCCTACAAGAACAGCTATGGTTATTTCTCCTTTTATTTATTACTTAAATAAAACGCTCTTCCCTTTCGTGTTTTTTATTAATGTAATTGTCAATCTTATAATAAATAAAAAGAATTTTACAAATACCAAAATATTGGATGAACAATCTGAAGAAGAACTTCATGGAATAATTGATCTTTATAAAACTTCTAATCCTGACTCGGAGCATGAAAAAGAAATGTTACAAAGCATACTTACGTTAAATGATACTGCTGTGGAAGAAGTATTCACGCATAGAAAAAATATATTCTCTATAAATTCAGATTTGGATTTGAATATAATGATTGGAGATATAAATAAAAGTAATTTTACAAGAATCCCTTTTTGGAAAAAAAATCCGGAAAACATTATCGGTTTGCTTGATAAAAGAACTCTTAATATTGATATTAATAAAGATTTGGATAGTAAAAACATTATTCTTGAACGTTTAAAAAAACCTTGGTTTATTCCTGAAACAACAAATTTATTGGATCAACTGGTCTTGTTTAAGAAAAAAAAAGAACACTTGTCTTTTGTGATTGATGAATACGGTGAATTGTTAGGCCTTATTACCCTAGAAGATATTATAGAGGAAATAGTGGGAGAAATTGTTGATGAAATGGATGTTCCAGAAATTGAATTTAAAATTAATAGCCAGGGAAAAATAATATCTGAGGGCGGACAAAATTTAAAAGATTTATATAAAAAGTTTGATTTGGACTCACCTGAAAGTGATGCTGCTACTATTGGCGGATATGTAATGAATCTCGCAAAAAAAATACCTTTGTATGGAGAAATCGTAAATGATGAATATTTTTCTTACAAAGTACTATCACATTCGCGTAAACAAATCTTACGTTTGGAAATAAAAAAAATTAATTAATAATCTTTATCTCGAGTGCGTGAAGACCCATATTAAACTCATCTTTTAATAATTCATTTATTTTTCTATGAATTGATAATTTTGATTCTTTATTTTTATTATTTGTGTTTATAATAATGCTGAAATGAGTTTCATTTTTGCCATCATAATTATTATGACCTTTGTGCAAAATTGAAACGTCTTTTACCACAGCTTGCCAACCAAGAAAATTTTTTTTTAAAATTGATTCAATTTTTTTTTTACGATTCATTAATTTTACATTATATTGAACAGATGGCAAAATTTAAATATGAAATTGTGAAAAATAATCTCTCTTGGGAAAGTAAAAAACCAGCTTGTTTATGTGATTACGATCTTTGCACTGATCTGGGTGAGTATAAAGCGCCAAAATCAAGACTGCAATTAAATGAATATTATTTATTTTGCCTTAAGCATGTAACCGCCTACAATAAATCATGGGATTTTTACAAAGGGTTGAATGTTGATCAAATAGAACTTTCAATTAGAAAAGATGCTGTTTGGGATAGGCCTTCCTGGCCTTTAAAGGGAAATCCAAATAATATTATCAGTCAAATAAAAGAGTTTTTTAATAATGATTATAGTTTGTTTGAAAAAGAAAAGGATTTTCAAAATTTTCTAAAAAATAAGACAATAGAAGAAAAATTAAACATTGAAGAATGCAAAAGTCTCAAAATATTAGAATTATCTTTGCCAATTTCTTTAGAAAAAATTAAAAAAAAATACAAAAAACTAGTGAAAATTTTCCATCCTGATGTAAACGATAACAATAAAAAAGCTGAAAACCATTTTAAAGAAATTAATGAAGCTTACAAAATATTGCTTAAGAAATTTCTAAAAAAAAATATATGATTGAAAAAAAACAAAATACAGATTCCACTTTAATGCCCAATGTTGAAATCAACACAAAACAATTATTTGGGATTGACTGTCCATTCAAAGTATCGGGATTTGATAAACCTAATGATTATGTGCCTCCTATTGATAAAAATTATAAGTTTGATCCAGAAACTACAACAGCTATTTTAGCAGGGTTTTCTGGAAATAAAAAAGTTCTCATTAGTGGTTACCATGGAACAGGAAAATCAACTCATATTGAGCAAGTTGCCGCTAGACTTAATTGGCCTTGCATCAGAATTAATCTAGATAGTCATATTAGTAGAATAGATTTAATTGGCAAAGATGTAATAGTTCTAAAAGATGGAAAACAAATTACAGAATTTCAGGAAGGCATACTTCCCTGGGCGTATCAACATCCAATTGCTCTGGTCTTTGACGAATATGATGCGGGACGACCTGATGTTATGTTTGTTATTCAGCGCATACTTGAGTCTGAGGGGAGGCTTACATTGCTTGACCAGTCTCGCATCATAAATCCAAATAAATATTTTAGATTGTTTGCCACTGCCAATACAATAGGTTTAGGTGATACATCAGGACTTTACCACGGCACACAACAAATCAATCAAGGGCAAATGGATAGATGGAACATAGTCACTTCTTTAAATTACCTAAAAAATGAAGAGGAAGAAAAAATTATTCTCAGTAAGGTTAATGACCTAAATAATATAGAGGGTAAAGAAATAATTAAAAATATGGTAGCTACTGCAGATTTAACACGGTCTGGCTTTATTAATGGGGATATATCCACTGTTATGAGTCCTCGCACTGTAATTATATGGGCTGAAAACTATCTTCTTTTTAATGATCTTGAGTATTCTTTTAAACTTTCTTTTTTAAATAGATGTGATGAACTTGAAAGGTCAATTGTTCATGAATATTATCAAAGAGCTTTTGGGATAGATATGTCTGATGCCAAGGTTATTAATGTTAGAGAATGAAGAAATAGTTGATTTATTCAAAAAATCACTTTCAGCAACCGTAAAATCTATTGGTAAATCTGGAAAAATCGAGATAAATTTTGTTGATAAAAATCCATCAATTAATGGCGAACAAGTAAATTTAGCTAATCCGAGTATATCGTCCTTAAAAAAAAACTTAACCTATCTCCGAGCTGAAGCTGATGCAATGGCGTTAGAATTTCGGTTACATGATTCTCAAATCCACAAAAAACATCTTAATTCAAATGATACAGCTAATGAAATTTTCCGTGCTCTAGAACAGTCTAGAATTGAAGCAAAAGGATCTAATATATTTAAAGGAATTAAATTAAATATTCATAATAAACATAATGTTGATCTGAAAAATATTAACGAAAAAAATAGTAATAAGGATAATCTTGTTAATGCATTCAAATATGTGAGTTATGGAGAATTAACAAATCAAACATTAGATGGCAGATATTTAAGTTATAAAAAAATTATTAAAAAAAAATTAGGAAGTCAATATTCGAACTATTTCAATAAATTAAGAAATAATATTGATAATCAAGAAAATTTTGCCAATCAAATTCAATTAATATTAGATAATTTAGGATTTTTTGAAAAGATAAATATTAATGATCCAGAAAAAAAATCTTTGAAAAAAAATGATGAATCGGAAGATAATAAAAAAAACGATAATGATTCAAATGATAAAAATGATAAAATGGATAAAAAATATGATCTTGAATTATTATCCGATGAAACTCAACCTTCGGCAGTTGATGAAGAGGGGGAGGCTGGAGATGATTCTAATGAAAATAATATAAAATATTTTTCTGATCTCAAATCATTTAATAAAAAAAATTACAAATATTTTACCAATGAATATGATGAAATTGTCAATGCCCATAATCTCTGTGATAACCAGGAACTGGATCGCTTGCGTTTGTCCTTAGATCAACAAGTCTTTTCATTTAAACCTTTAATTGCTAAAATTGCAAATCGTCTCCAAAGAAAACTGTTGGCACAACAAAACAGGCAGTGGGAATTTAACCAAGAAGAAGGATTTCTTGATACCTCAAGACTTGCTAGAATAATTGCTAACCCGAATAATAAATTATCTTTCAAAAAAGAAAAAAATATCGAATTTAAAGACACTATAGTAACTTTGCTAATTGATAACTCTGGATCTATGAGAGGAAGACCCATCACTGTAGCTGCTTTATGTTCTGATATTTTGGCTAGAACACTTGAAAGATGTCTTATTAAAACTGAAATACTCGGTTTTACAACAAAAGCCTGGAAGGGGGGGAAATCTAGAGAGAAATGGATTGAGAGAAACAAACCTCCAAATCCAGGAAGGCTTAATGACTTACGTCATATAATTTATAAATCAGGAGATGCGCCATGGAGAAGATCAAAAAAGAATTTAGGATTGCTACTTCGTGAAGGAATATTGAAAGAAAATGTTGACGGTGAAGCTCTTATATGGGCTTTTAATAGAATTCAGAGAAGACAGGAAAATAGAAAAATATTAATTGTCATAAGTGATGGTGCCCCGGTTGATGATTCAACCCTTTCAGTCAACCCAGGAAACTATCTTGAAAATAATCTAAAAGAATCAATAACTCAAATAGAGAATAATACTGATATTGATTTGATTGCCATAGGAATAGGTCATGATGTATCTCGCTATTATAGCAAAGCTGTGACCATAATGGATGTTGACCAGTTGGGTGAAGTTCTTCTTAATGAGTTATCAAATATATTTTCAACAAAAAAAGTTTAGTTTAAATACCACCTGTTTTCTGCTTCATCAAAATTATCATCTTCTATGGCTTTTCTGATATAAGTCATTAAATTATTCATAAAATGAATATTATGAATTGAGATTAACTGAAAACCTAATAACTCAGCTGATTTAAATAAATGATGTAAATACGATTTTGAATAATTATTACATATCGTGCAATTACAATTTATATCAAGGGGTAGTAAATCATCTTTGTAAGCAGAATTTTTTATATTAATCTTTCCTGACTTTGTCTTCATCAAGGCAGCCCCATGTCTTGCTAAACGTGTAGGGCTGACACAGTCAAATGTATCTATTCCCCATTTCACTAAATTCCAAATATCCAATGGATCTCCAATACCTAATAAATGAACAGGGTGTTTATTACCCAGTTTTGTCGATGTATATTTAACTAACTCATACATTTGTTCCTTGGAAGATCCCAGACTGCCTCCAATAGCTAACCCAAAAAAATTAGGATTTCCAATGTTAAATTCTATACTTTCATCCCTTAGTTCATAGTAAATTCCGCCCTGAATAATGCCGTAAAGAGCTTGTGGCCCCGCAGAACCAGTACAGGAAATAAAAACATTATTTGTTTGAAAACTGTTAATTGAGCGTTTTGACCAACGATGACTTCTTTTCATAGAGTTAGCTGTATAAATTTTGTCAACATGAAAAGGGGTACATTCGTCTAAAACCAGTATTAAATCAGCCCCGATCTTTCTTTGTAAATTAATAGATTTTTCAGGAGATAAAAGTTGATTGGATCCGTCTATATAAGATTTAAATAACGACCCTTCTTCTAAAATTTTAATTAAAGAGATATTTCTGTTGTTATCTGAATTTCTGCCTTTGATTTCATCTGCTATCGTACCATGTCCTAGAGAAAAAATCTGAAATCCCCCGCTATCTGTCAGCATTGGTCCTTTCCAATTCATAAACTTATGCAATCCACCATGCGCGGCAATAACTTCACTGCCTGGCTGAAGCATTAAGTGATATGTGTTGGAAAGGATAATCTGTGTTCCACATCTTCTAGCTTCTTCAACATTAATTGATTTTAACGCTGCTTTGGTTCCACAAAAAATGAAAGCGGGCGTGTTAATTCTGCCATGCGGGGTAGTTATTACTCCTGTTCTTGCCCTAGATTGAGATGCCGTTTTTTTAATTTTCCATTCAAAATTATTCATTATGATTATTTGGTAAAAAGTATTTTGCCAAATAGATAAAAGGCGTATCAAACAAAGCTATTAAGATTCTTAGAAAATATGTTCCTAATATAAATGTAAACAGCACTGTGTTAAAGTCTAGTGGATTGGGATTGAATATTATCCAAGCAAAAACGCTAAATATAGTGTTGTCAACAAGCGATGAAACTATTGTGGAAAAATTATTCCTAAACCAAAGAAATCTTCTATTTGTAAATTTGGAAATTTTTTCAAAAAACCATATATCAAAAAATTGACTAAATAAATAAGCAATCATACTTGCTATAAAGAAAATAGGGAATGGCAAAAAAACACCTAGTAAGTTATCTTGCAAAGGGAGCGCCCAAGAATAATTATCTCCTGCAGTAATTTTATCTAGAGGCTTAAATCCAATAGTAAAAAGCATCAAAATAGTCATTAATAAAAAGCCTAAAAAACTTATTAAAATGTTCTTTCTCGCACTGTTGCCTCCGTAATATTCTGCAAGAATATCTGTGCATAAAAAAATTGATGCAAATAAAATTGTGCCTAATGCAACCGGTTCAGCAAAAAAAGAAAATTTAACGATTTTTAAAACTTGTATATTTGCTGCTATTACCGCTATGGAGGTATAAACATACAAGCCAACCTCTCCAAAAAATTTCAAAAATATTAGAATGCTAAGAAAAACGATAAGCAAAAATACAAACCATGTAAACTCAATTGGAATGTTGTTAAATGTTGTGACAAACCCGTCAAAGTTTAATGAAAACAACTGATACAATCCTTCAAAAATATTTAAAGGACTTGACACCTAATTAATTGGAAATAGATAAAATTTGTTTTTTGATTTTTAATGCTTTAGGAGGCAACTTTGTGTTAGATGCGCTAAGCAAATACTCATCAAGACCGCCTCTTTTTTCAACTGTTCTAATTGCGCTTACTGCTACTTTTAACCGAATTGATCTTCCAAGTTTTTCACTAATAAAAGTTACATTTTGAAGATTGGGTAAAAAACGTCTTTTTGTTCTATTTTTGGCATGACTGACATTGTTGCCAGTCTGAAAGGTTTTCCCGGTTAACTGACATTTCATAGACATAATGTGGCCAGATTAGTATTGAAAAATTATAATTTGGTCAAGCTTCTAATCTTATATTTGAAATTCTGAACACAAGAATGTTGGCGATATGCCTGAATTATTTACCTGATTTATAGTTGTCTCCCATCTAGGTTTTTTACTATCAAAACTTGATCGGTGAATGCCTGAAGTTATTAGTAAGCTGTCTACTCCAAAAGAATTTGCTCCTTGAATATCATGATACATCGAATCACCAACGGCTATCACTCTGGATTTATTTAATTTTTTTATTTTTTTTGTGGATTCTATGTAAATATCTATTTTAGGCTTTCCTAAAATAAAAATTTCACCTCCCAGGCCCTTATAAAGTTGTGCAATAGTTCCCATACAAATATTTAATTCGTCAGAATTATTCTCTACTGTTTCATAATCCGGGTTAGCACAAATAAAGGGTAATTTTTTTTCTAAAGCTTTTGTCAATAATGGAATATAATCAATGACATTATGTCCTGGAAGAGGTGTGCAAGCTAAAATGAAATTTGCATCCTCTATATCTTCTACAAAATTAAATTTTTCTAATCCGAAAATAAAATATTTTCCATCTTCTTTGTCTTGATCATACATATGATAACAATTTTTTTCTAAATTTTTTGTAAAATCATGACTTTCATTATTTAGACTTTGCCAAATCATTTCACCGCTTGTTATAACTTCCATAAAATGTTTAGGATCAAAACCCAGTTTAGGCAATTTTTTTATAGACGTCTCTTTTCTTTTAGAAGAATTTGAAATTATAATTATTTCTTTTTTTTCTTGATATAGCCTTTCTACACATTTAATGGCTTGGATATATCCTTTTGTCCCGTCATGCATTACACCCCACTGATCAAGGATAAATACATCGTATTGATTGATAATATCTACTAAACCTTCGATGGTCTGGGTGCTTTTCATACGTCTTTCCCAATAGCTTCTTTTATATTATTAAAACCATCTGTTTTTAAACAAGAAAGGATTTCTTGTTTTATCTTATTTATAATTTTTGGCCCTTGAAAAACTAAAGCTGTGTATATTTGTGCCAAGGATGCTCCAGCTTTAATTTTTTCATAGAATTCTATCCCATTTGAAATTCCTCCAACTCCAATGAGTGGAATCTGACCGTTTGTAAGAGTGTACATTTTCTTAAGGACTAAAGTTGATTTAATAAATAATGGTTTTCCACTTAACCCCCCTATTTCATTTTTGTTACGAGAAATTAATGAAGAAGGCCTGTCAATGCTTGAATTACTGATTACTAAACCATCTATTTCATTAGCTAAGCTCATTAGAGCTATATCCCTGAGTTGTTCTTCTTCCAAATCAGGTGCTATTTTAAATAGTATAGGTTTATTCTCTAAATTCGGTTGTTCTTTTTTTCTTTGGCGAAGCGCTTTTACCAAAACTTCTATTTGACCACGATTTTGTAAATCTCTAAGTCCAGGAGTATTAGGAGATGATATGTTGATGGTAGTATAATGAGCTAACGGTCCTAGTTTTTCTAGACCTAAACAATAATCATCAACAGCATAATTTGTATCATTATTTTTACCGATATTTATTCCAACAATCCCTTTGGAAAGATTGTTTAGATTTAATTTTATAAGTTTGTTTTCAGCATATTTTGATCCGTAATTATTAAAACCTAGATGATTGATGATTGCTTGGTCTTCTAACAGTCTAAAGACCCTTGGTTTTTTGTTCCCAAATTGTGGTTTGGGAGTAACTGTTCCAGTTTCAACAAATCCGAATCCTAAGTTTAAGAGAGATTGAACAACTTCTACGTTTTTGTCAAAACCTGCTGCTAGTCCGATTGGATTCCTAAAATCAAGACCGAAAAGATGTTGGTGCAAACTAGGGTCATCATCATAAATTTGAGATGAATATTTTAGTTTTAAAATTTTTATAGTAAGTGAATGTGATATTTCAGGGGGGAAAAAACGCATGAATTTTAATAACAAATTATTCATTAACTATTAGTTCAATTTCTTCATTTTTGCTTCAAAGCGTCTTCTAATAATTTACAGGTTTTTTTTATTCCATAAAGTTTAATGAACGATCCGAGGCGTGGTCCTTCTTCCTGACCTAATAATACTTGATAAACTAATCTAAAATAATCTCGAAGTTTTGCAAAATTATATTTTTTTCCAATTTCATAAATCTGTGTTTGAATTTCTTCTGAGGACAACTCTTTATCAATTGTTTTTAAAAAGGCCAAAATATCTTCAAACAGTTCTTTATTGTCATTATTTATTTTTGTGTATTTTTTATTTGGTTGAATAAAATCAATGTAATAATTTATCGCATATTGTATTAGTTTATCAAATTCTGGATTATCCTTTGGATTAAGGGAGTCATCATATTCTTTGACAAATCCCCATATTACATTTTTGTCTGTTGAGTTGCAGATGCTTACCAAGTTCATTAGGGAGTTAAAATTTATTTCTGATTTAAATTTTGGTGGATTCCCATTGTGTATGTGCCATACAGGATTATTAAAATCATCGACATCATCTTTTTTATGATATTTAATTAAAAAAGAAGAGTATTCATCAACACTCTTTGGTATCACATCATAAAATAATTTTTTTGCTGATTTAGGCTTTTGAAACATGAAAAATGAAAGGCTTTCAGGTGTTGCGTAACGCAACCATTGATCAACGCTTATGCCATTTCCAACAGATTTTGATATTTTTTCACCTTTTTCATCTAAAAACATTTCGTATATAAGATTTACAGGTGGCTTATTTTTCATAATACGGCATATTTTTGAAGCTAAATCAAAGCTCTCAATCAAATCCTTTCCGCACATTTCATAATCTACATCTAATGATATCCAGCGCATAGCCCAATCAACTTTCCACTGAAGTTTACAATTGCCTTTGGTTACCTCAATTTCAGTTTTTTTGTTATTAGCTGGGTCAATAAAAATGATTGAATTTGTTTTAGGGCGGTATTCTTCAATTTTAACTTGTAAAACTACTCCATTTACCTGACTAATAGGAAGAAAGGGGCTGTAAGTCTGCCTTCTTTCTGAGCGTAAAGTTGGAAGAATAACAGAGATAATTTCCTCATAGTTTTCTAAGATAGTAGTCAGTGTTTTATCAAAATCACCAGATTTATATTTACTTGTTGAACTTACAAACTCATATTCAAATTTAAATCTATCCAGAAAAGAGCAAAGTTTTGCATTATTGTGATGACCAAAGCTCTCATATTTTTCAAAAGGATCTGGAATAGAAGTTAATGGTTGCCCAATGTATTTCTCAAGCATGCTCTTATTAGGAACATTGTTTGGAATCTTTCTTAGTCCGTCCAAATCATCGGAAAAAGTTATAAGTCTTGTTTCGCAATCAACAAGAGTTTCAAAGGCATTTTTTACCATAGAGGTTCTAACAACTTCCCCGAAGGTGCCTATGTGGGGTAATCCGGATGGTCCATAACCAGTTTCGAATAAAACATATTTTTTTGTTGGTGTGGAAAAATTATTCAACCCTCCAAAATTTTCAATTATTTTCTTAGCTTCCATAAATGGCCAGGAAATCAGTGATTCATAAATATTCTTATTGACTTTGTTCATAAAACTTTCTTCGCTTTTATTCTTACCCTTTTTCCTAAAAGTAATTTAATTAAATTTTTAAAATTGTAGATTTCATTTTGCAATTTGTTAAAAATGTTTAACTCTTCTTTTAGTATCAATGGTTTCACCTTATTGTGTAGATTAATACCATTAGCTAACATTTCTACAATTTTTTTTCTATTATCTTTCTTTGTTCTTCTCATAATAAGTTTTTTATTTTCTAATAACTTAAAAGTAACACTGGCAACTGAAACATCAATTCCTGCAAAAATAGAAATCCTGTTTTGAGATAATTCCTTTTGATTTTTTGATAAATCAAAAATTGACTCAAGAATGAGATATTCATTCAGTGTCAATTTATAATCCTTTAATATTTTACGAAGTTTGGATTGCCAAAGATTTGATAACTGCCAAATCAGTAATCCAATTTTTCTCTCAGCTAGAGAAGTGTCTGCCATTTAATTTGTATACAAATAATTTGTATACAAAATATTAAAAAAAGTCAATACTAATCCGGTGCTAAAGTTAACACTATCCCATTAATTTGTTCATCAAATTCTAGCTGACAACATAATCTAGAAGTATTAGCAACATGAAAAGCTTGGTCTAGCATTAAAATTTCTTCTTCACATCTAGTTTTTAGCTTACTAAGCCAATTCTCTTCAACGTATACGTGACACGTTGCACAGGCACAACATCCCCCACAAGCAGCCTCTATTTCTAACCCTGCATCTCTTATAATTTCCATTATCGTTGATCCTGCTTCCGCTTCCAGTTTGTGTGAATTCCCTTCCCTGTCTTTCACAAATATAATGCCCATTAAACTCCTAGTTTTTTATGTAAATCTTTAGAAGACGTTGTGTATCTAAATACATTTTTTTTATCTGGACAACAATAACTAAAACATTTTTGCGCCATCAAAGCAGCTTCATGAAATCCTGATAAAATTAATTTTAATTTTCCAGGATAAATATTTATGTCACCAATTGCGAAAATACTAGGTTCAGAAGTTTCAAATTTTTCGGTATCAACAACTATTTGATTCTCATAGAGATTTAAACCCCAATTAGCTATAGGACCAAGTTCCATTTTTAGTCCATAAAAAGGAAGTAAAAAATCAACTTTTAATGAATCTTTCTTTTCGTCATTTTTGTATTCTATATTTAACTGTTGTCCTTCACTTTCTTGAATAGAGTCTAATTGACCTAATATAAATTTAATTTTATTTTTTTTTTCTAAATTTAACATTTTTGATACTGTTGTTGGCGCGGCTCTAAATTCTTTTCTTCTGTGCATCAATGTAACATCAGCTATTGATGACAAATCATTTGCCCAATCAAGTGCTGAATCGCCACCGCCAGCAATTAAAATATTTTTTCCATTAAATTTTTTTTTATCCCTTACAGAATAGAATACGCTGGTATTTTCATATTTTTCAATATTTTCAATTGGAGGTTTTCTTGGTACAAAACTTCCGACCCCTGCTGCTATAACAACACATTTTGCTGAAATTATATTTCCGGCAGAGGTGCTTACTTTCCATAATTGATCAGATAATTTTTCAATTTTTTCTGCTTGCTGATTCAAATGAAAAACGGGATTAAAAACTTTGACCTGTTTCATTAATTCATCAGTTAATTCTTGACCAGATATTTTTACCCTAGAAGGAATGTCATAAATTGGTTTTTCTGGATATAATTCTGAACACTGTCCTCCAACTTTATCTAAATTATCGATGAGATGACATTGAAGATTTAATAGACCCAACTCAAATATAGCAAACAGGCCAACAGGGCCTGCACCAATTATAATAACATCTGTATTGTGATTCATAAAAAAATGATTAATTAACAACTTTTATTACAATTTCTAGCAAATATAGATCTTTTTTATGCATTTTATTGATTCAGTTTCTAAAAACCATATTGGAATTTCAACATGGCTTCTTATTCTTTCAATAATGACATTTTTAATGATTGTTATTGGAGGCTTAACAAGATTAACGGAATCAGGATTATCAATGGTGGATTGGAATCCCATAATGGGCACAATTCCACCCCTTTCACATCTAGCCTGGGTGGATGCATTTGATAATTACAAAATGACCCCAGAATTTCAAATCGTTAATAAGTTAATGTCTCTTAATGAGTTTAAATATATTTTTTGGTGGGAATGGTTTCATCGTTTTTTTGCAAGATTTATGGGTATAGTATTTATATTTCCCTTTTTATATTTCTGGCTAACAAACAATATCTCAAAAAAACTTTTTCTGACTTTGGCTATAGTGTTTGTATTTGGTCTGTTTCAGGCTCTAGTGGGTTGGTGGATGGTAAAAAGCGGATTAATAGATAATCCTTATGTTAGCGCCTATAGACTTACTTTTCACCTCTCTAATGCCTTGATAATATTTTGCATTTTATTTTGGACTACCCTAACTTCATTTTTTGGAAAAGAAATTATCAAAGAAACTAATACGACTATTAATAATATTTTTCATATAGGATTATTTTTTCTTTTCATAACTATAATTTCAGGTGGTTTTATGGCTGGAACACATTCTGGCCAATCATTCAATACATTTCCTTTGATGAACGGAGAATTTATACCAGAAGGTTATTACTTTAGCGAATACGGATGGCTTAACTCATTTGAAAACACTGTAGCAATTAATTTTAATCATAGGTGGTTAGCTAGCCTTACTTTTCTTTTAGTTTTTTCTATTCATTTATATTTATTAATTTCAACAAAATACAGGGGGGATAATTTTTCCCTAATATTAGTTATAATTTCTATTTCACTACAATTTTTCTTAGGTATATTAACGTTAATTAATAATGTGCCAATATTCTTTGCAAGCTTACATCAAACTAACTCGGTGTTACTTTTAGCATCCATGCTTTTTGCTTATCATCGACATAAATACAAAAATTAATACAATGGTTAATAAAAATAGTATTAATCGAATTTTTATAATAGAAGCCTATTGGAATGTTTTATGATTAATCTAAGAATTGTAATATTTTTATTAATTACTTTATTTTGTTTTGATATTTACTCTTTTCCTATACCAAAGAATGGAGAGGTTAAGTTTGATGTTGTCAGAAAAAATAAAGTAATTGGTAGTCACGAGATAACATTTACAGAAAATAATGATTTTTTATTAGTTGAAACAAATATTGATATTAAGGTAAAAGTATTATTTGTTACCGCATATGAATTTGCTCATCAATCTACTGAAACTTGGATAAACGGTAATTTTACTGAAATTGTTGCCCATTCTGATTTTGAGGATGAAAGAGAATATTTTATAAAAGGACAAGATAACAATGATTCATTTTTAGCTTCAGGTATGGATGGAAATTTGGAATTGGATAAGAATATACTTCCTTCAAATTTTTGGAATATTGATGTTTTAAAACAAAAAGAAATTTTTGATACTCAAAAAGGGGTAGCTAGAACAATTGATGTTGAAGAATTAGGTTATGAAGAAATTAAAGTAAATAAAGAGAATATTAAATGTAATAAATTTATTCTTAATGCTTCAAGCAATCCTAAAGATAAGGGTCCCTTTCCTGAATATACTTTATGGTATGATGAAAATAATGAACTTATGAAATTTCAATTTAAAGACGAAGGGAGGGGTAAAAAAATTATTACGATTATTAGAAGCAATTAGAAAACGAATTGGAAAAAATTACCGTATAAGATAATCTATAATTCACCAACATAAATACCTAATCCTTCGGCAACCTTAATTAGTGGATCGTTTTTACTTATTGTTTTCGATTTTCCTGCAATTGAATCTAAATCAATATCAGTGACACCTCTATTCTGCCAAACAACAATTCTATTAAATTTCTCTTTTGCGACTAAATCTACCGCATACACTCCAAAAGCACTTGCAATCAATCTGTCACGATGAGTTGGCGGTGCGCCTCTCTGCACATGTCCTAAAACAGTTACTCTTGTTTCAGCTTCGGTACTTTTATATATTTCATCACCTATATAAGCGCCAATTCCTCCCAAACGCACTTCCCCATCAACAAATTTTACTGTTACTCTAGAACCGTCTTCTTTTCTGACAGATTCGGCGACAACTACCAAAGCGTGATTTCTTCCTGTAGATCTAATTTTTTCAATATGTCTTGAAATTGATTTAAGCGAGTAAGGTATTTCAGGAATTAAGATTACATCAGCCCCACCTGCAATTCCTGCATTCAAAGCTATATGTCCCGCGTCTCTTCCCATAACTTCTAAAATCATTGCTCTTCTATGACTTGCTGCAGTTGGCTGAAGCATATCAAGAGCATTTGTTGCTATATCTACTGCAGTATCATATCCAATCGATAATTCATTTTCTTTTACATCGTTATCAATAGTTTTCGGTATGCCAACAAAATTGATTCTTCCTTTCTTAGTTAATGCTTGTAATATTTTCATACTTCCATCGCCGCCAATGCCTATGAGCGCGTCTAATTTAATTTTTTTGAAACTATCTATAATCTGATCAGATATATCTGAATTAAATGGGTTACCTTTGTTATTACTTCCTAAAAATGTGCCGCCCATTCTCATCAGATTACCATCAAAATCTGTTGGTTTTAGTTCAATAATATTTAAAGGATCGGTCATAAGTCCAAGCGTTCCATCTTTTATGCCATATACTTGCCAATTATACTTATTCACAGCCCTAAGGGTAACGGCTCTGATTACGGTGTTCAAACCTGCACAATCTCCACCACTTGTCAAAATTCCTATTTTTTTAGACACCGTAAAGTATTATACTAATATTTTTTAAGAAAAAAGATTATTATTAATTAATTTAATACTATTCATAATTAATTGTGATGAATGAAAAAAATGAATTATTAAACAAACTCCATCGTTTAGAACAAGAGCATAGAGATCTTGATGAGGTTTTAATTCAATTACAAGAAAAACAGACTGTAAATTTTTCACAAATTCAAAGAATCAAAAAAAGAAAATTAATTCTTAAAGACAAAATAACTTATTTACGCAACAAAACAGAACCTGATATTATTGCCTAGAAAATACAAAAATTTTTCGAATTGAAACTAAATAAATATTACTCATATTTTTTTTTCCAATATTCCTCAATTTCATCTTCATAACCATAAGCTTTCTTATTTACTAAACGATGAGTAAAAACTACACCATTTAAATGATCACACTCATGCTGAACTATTCTTGCATGCAACCCTTCAGCATTTTGTTGAATTTTATTGCCACTCATATCAAAACCTTCATAACTAATACTGGAGTGTCTTTTTACAAGACCTAACATTCCTGGTATAGATAAGCATCCCTCCCATTTATTATCTGTTTCTTCTGAGGTTTTAATAATTCTAGGATTAATAAGGGCAGTAATTTTGATTTCATTACTTTTTTTTTCTTGATCCTCTATCATTCTAAATATAATTATTTGTTTACTAATATGCACCTGTGGGGCAGCTAACCCAATTCCTTTATAGTCAATCATCGTTTCTGACATATCATGTATCAGTTTTTTTATACCTGGTTCTGTAATATTATCTACAAGTGAAGCTTTTTTATAAAGAATGGAATGACCTAATCGTGCGATTTTCAAGATAGACATTATTTGATATATGGATCTCTTATATGTTGTTTTAATATATAATTTCTAAAAAAATAACCAGAATATTTGCAATACTTTTAACTATATGTTAATTCCAGCCCACTTTAAAAGGATTTAATTTGACAATAGAAGTAACAGTAAAAGATAATAATGTTGAACAAGCTCTCAGAAGCTTAAAGAAAAAAATGCAACGTGAGGGTCTATACAAAGAAATGAAACTTAGAAAACATTACGAAAAGCCTTGTCTGCGTAAAGCTCGCGAAAAAGAAGAATCGATCAGACGAGTTAGGAAACTAAACAGACGTAAAAACGATTAGTATTAGCCAAGAGCTTTTACAATATTTTCACACATTTTTTTTGCATCACCAAAAAGCATTGTTGTATTGTCTCTATAAAAAAGTTCATTATCAACCCCGGAATACCCTGTTGCCAATGATCTTTTGACAAAAAGGACTGAATCAGATTTTTCAACATCTAAAATCGGCATACCAAAAATTGGAGATGTCTTATCAGTTTTCGCTGCTGGATTGGTTACATCATTGGCACCTATTACAAATGAAACTTCAGTCATTGGAAAATCATAGTTTATTTCTTCAAGCTCTAATACTTCCTCATATGGCACGTTTGCTTCAGCAAGTAGCACATTCATATGACCTGGCATTCTTCCAGCTACAGGATGAATTGCATAACGAACGTTTATGTTTTCTTTCTTTAAAAGATCGCACATTTCTCTTAAAGCATGTTGTGCTTGTGCTACAGCCATTCCATAGCCAGGAACAATTATAACTGAATCAGCATTCTTCAAAATGTAGGCCGCATCTTCAGCGTTACCTTGTTTCACAATTTTATCAGAGTTGTCGGATCCGCCCACACTAGCTTGTTCTCCTCCAAAGCCACCCATGACAACACTGATGATAGATCGGTTCATTCCTTTGCTCATAATGTAACTTAGTATTGCTCCTGAAGAGCCTACAAGCGCACCAGTAATAATTAAAAGATTATTACTGAGAGTAAAACCAATGCCGCAAGCCGCCCACCCTGAGTAAGAGTTGAGCATTGAAATAACAACGGGCATATCAGCGCCACCTATTGGGATTACAACTAAAAAACCTAATAAAATTGAGATAACAACTATTGTCCAAAAAATAGATGATGATTGTGTTAAAACAAAAATAACAATTAATGCTACTATAAATAAAAAAATTAGAGCATTGATTAAGTGTTGGAATTTAAATACTATTGGATTTCCAGATATTGTTCCTTGCAATTTCCCAAAGGCAAGAACTGAGCCAGAAAAGGTTACCGCACCAATAAAAGTACCAATACTCATCTCAACAAGGCTGCTTTTAAAAATTGAACCGACATTTCCTATATTGAATGACATAGGATCATAAAAAGCTGCAGCTGCAACAAACACCGCCGCAAGACCGACCAAACTATGAAATGCTGCAACTAGTTGGGGCAATGCTGTCATTTCAATTTTAAGGGCAATTATTGTTCCGATAAAACCGCCAATTAAAACAGCCGCTCCAATTTCTGCATAGCTTAAAACACTCTTAAACATAAGCGTTGTAACAATAGCTATGATCATACCGATGATGCCCAAAATGTTTCCTGTACGTGATGACTCTGGATGCGACAAACCTCTAAGAGCAAATATAAAAAGTAATGCCGAAATTAAATATAATACTGATACTATATTTGGTGACATTATTGTTTTTCTTTTTTGGTCTTGGTTTTTTTCTTGAACATTGAAAGCATCCTATAGGTCACAATAAATCCACCAAAAATATTTACGGTAGCTAATATGACGGCGATCATTCCAAAAATTTTCGAAACTCCATACCCTCCTGGACCTGCTGCAAGAATAGCTCCAACAATAATCACACTTGAAATCGCATTTGTTACACTCATCAAGGGGCTATGGAGCGCTGGTGTTACCGACCAAACTACATAATATCCAATTATACAAGCAAGAAAAAAAACTGTAAGGCCGATTACAAAGATGTCTGAACTATGATTTACTATGCCATCCATCTTATTTAAATTCCTCTAGTTTTAATGCCCCATTATGCGTTAACACGACTGCATTAATAATTTCATCGTTCCAATCAATATCAATTTTTTTCTCATCTTTTTTTATGAATAGTGAAAGAAAATTTACAATATTTTTTGCATATAAAGCAGAGGCATCCTTTGCAACACGTCCTGGAACATTTGCGTGACCGATAATTTTTACACTATTATGAATTACAATTTCACCTAATTTACTAAGTGGGCAGTTACCCCCAGCTTCCACGGCAAGATCAACTACTATTGATCCTGGGGCCATCGTATTTATCATTTCTTCACTTACCAACACCGGTGCTGGTTTTCCAGGTATTAGAGCCGTGCAAATTACAATGTCTTGTTTTGATATAGTTTCCGCAATTAACTGAGATTGTTTTTGTTTATACTCTTCACTCATTTCTTTTGCATATCCACCACTGGTTTCCGCATTTTGTGCCTCTTCATCCTCTACCATTATGAATTTAGCCCCTAAACTTTCTACTTGTTCTTTAGTTGCAATTCTCACATCTGTAGCAGACACAACAGCGCCCAGTCTTTTAGCTGTGGCGATTGCCTGTAAGCCTGCAACACCCACTCCTAAAACCATAACTTTAGCAGGATTAACCCTTCCCGCTGCTGTCATCATCATAGGAAATGCCTTTCCAAATTGCTCCGCAGCATCAATGACTGATCTGTAACCTGATAGATTTGCCTGAGAAGATAAGACGTCCATACTTTGTGCTCTGCTAATTCTTGGAATTAATTCCATACAACATGCGGTTATTTTATTATGAATTAAATCACTAAAACTGTTTTTATTTTCATAGGGATTAAGTATCCCAACTAGAATTGTGTTATCATTCATTTTATCAATATCTTCTTTGGGAGGCATCTGCACACATAGACAAACGTTCGCATTTAAGCATTCCGAGCGATTTACTATTTTAGCGCCAGCAGATTGAAAAGATTCATCAACAAATCCGGATAAAACACCCGCTCCCTCTTCAATTAAAACATCAACCCCCAACCTAAGTAAAAGTTTAACAGATTCAGGAGAAGCTGCCACACGTTGCTCGCGGGAACTAATTTCTTTAATGATGGAAATTCGCATATAGATTAATGTCTAAAGCTTTACTAATTTTAAAATTTTTTGTTGTCTAGTTTTCATTTTTTTTATTTCAAAATTTTTTATTAAACTATGAAAGATTTCATGCCAATTAACTTCAGCCTTTAAATGCATAAAAACAGATCCCAGACCGACCGCTGCCCTATCCATAAATACAAATTCTTTGGGCGGCTTAACACCGCCTAATTTTTTCAGCTCTTTATGAACTTTAGCTGCAACTTGCGCGCCATAAATGCCGCTATCGCTTTGTTGTATTTTTTGAACTCTATCTTCCATTAAAGGAGAATAAATAAATTCTGCCCATTTGTTTAACACATCAAGTTTATTTTTCGTCATATTTGCAAACCCCCATTGAGTGTATGCATGGACAGCTTTTTCATCATCATTATTTTGAAGAGCATAATAGAGATCTATGACACCTTGAATAAATTTGCCTTCAAATATTCTCATACACCCATAATCAAAAAGATTTACCGTGTGATTTGATTGGATAGTATAATTTCCTAAGTGTGGATCGCCATGAATAATTCCATATTCATAGAATGGCTTGTACCAGGTATAAAACATATTTTTTGCAATTGTGTTGCGAACTTCTTTCTTTGCATTTTTAAAATCCAATATAGGTTTCCCCTCTAGCCAACTCATTGTTAATAATCTTTTTGTTGATAAATTATCAATTGTTTTAGGAATATGAACATAGGAAGATTTAGAAAATATTTCACCAAATATTTGTGTAAGTTTTCTTTCACGTTCGTAATCGAGTTCCTCTGTTAATCTTTGGGTAATCTCCTTATAAATCTCACCAGTTTTTATGGCTTTATTATATGACTGATAAATAGAAAAAATTAACCTTAGTTGGGATAAATCAGCTGTAACTGCTGACATCATATCGGGGTATTGCAATTTACAAGCAACTTCTTTTCCGCTTGGAAGCTTGGCTTTATGCACCTGCCCTAAGGAAGCGGCTCTTGATGCTTCTTTACCAAATTCTTTGAAACTTTTTTGCCAATGCAGTCCTAATTCAGCGGCCATTCTTCTTTTAACGAATAACCAGCCCATTGGAGGAGCGTTTGATTGAAGATGGGTTAGTTCGGTAGCATATTCTGATGGTAATAAATCAGGAATTGTTGCAGATAACTGTGCAACCTTCATTAAGGGGCCTTTAATATTTCCAAGCGCTTTTCTAACTTCAGCTGCATGTTTTTTTTTATCTAATTTAACACCAAGATATTTTTGACTAGCAAGCTTAGTAGCTAGGGTGCCAACCACTCCGCCAACTTTAGCATAGCGTTTAATTTGCTTTATAAAAGATTTTGATTCTTTATCTTTCATATTTAATTAATCATTTAATTTCTTCTAATTGATTAATAAAAGATTCAATTACAGAAATTCCCTTGTACCAAAAATCGGAATTAGAAGGATTTAGATTAAAAGGTTTTAACAAATCCCTGTATCTTTTCGAACCTCCGGCTTCTAATAATGCAATATATTTTTTGTTAAAATCTTTTAATCCATCCTGATAAACAGCGTATAAAGAATTAACGAGGCAATCGCCAAACGCATAAGCGTAAACATAAAAGGGAGAATGAATAAAATGAGGTATATATGTCCAATAATATTTATATTCATCTTCGAAATTAATTGATGGGCCTAAACTTTCCTTTTGAGTTTCCATCCATATTGAACAAATTTCTTTAACACTTAGTTCTGAATTCTTTCTTTTTGTATGGATTTTTTTTTCAAATTCAAAAAAAGAAATTTGACGAACAACTGTATTCAACATATCTTCAACTTTATTTGCCAATAAAGCCCTTTTTTCTGTTTGATTATTCTCATTTTTCAATATTGATTGAAATGTTAGCATTTCACCAAAAACACTTGCAGTTTCTGCTAAAGTAAGAGGTGTGTCAGAATTAAAATGACCTTGCTTGTTGGCTGCTAAATATTGATGAACGCCATGACCTAGTTCATGCGCTAAAGTAGCTATATCTCTTACTTTTCCTTGATAATTAATTAAAATATATGGATGGACGCTAGGAATAGTTGAAGCTGAAAAGGCTCCTGGATCTTTTCCTTTAATTACAGGAGCATGAATCCATGATTCATCAAAAAATTTTTTTACTATCTTTCCAATATTAGGATGAAAAGATGAATAAGCATTTTGTACAATTGATTTTGCTTCATTCCATTTAAAAGTTTTTTTACTCTGAAATGGTAGCGGAGCGTTTCTGTCCCAATATTTAAGGCGCCTTACCCCAAACCATTTAGCTTTCATAGAATAATATCTGTGAGATAATTTAGAATAGGATGAAGTCACGGTTTTGGATAATGTTTCTATAACCTTATCTTCTACATCATTAGAAAGATTCATTGCTTTTACGGGATTTGGATATTTTCTCCACTTATCATCAATAGATTTATCTTTTGCAAGCGTGTTTGTTATTGTTGCAAATAATTTTACATTCTGTTCTAAAACTTTTCCAATAGATTTGGCTGCGTCTTTTCTTTTAGAAGCATTTCTTTCGGACAAAAGATTCAAAATTTCAGCGCTAGATAATTTTTTTTTTCTATATGGAAAGCGAAGCGACGCGATCGTATCATCAAAAAGTCTGATCCAGGCATCATTTGAAGTTATATCTTTCTCAAGTAATAACTTTTCCAATTCTTTGCTCAGTTGATAGGGTTTAAACATTCTTAAATGCTTTATCCAAGTTTGAAATTTTTTTAATTTTTTATTTTTAAAAAATTTTTGTAATTGTTTTTCTTTGATCGCATTTATCTCTAAATTAAAAAAAACAGCTGATGACTCATATTCGGTAATTTTTTCATCAATATTTTGAAAAAAAATTTTATTATTTTCATTTTCAATATTCTCATGATGCAATAATTGTGCAAAAGATATAATACGACTTCCTTTTTCTGATATTTCTTCGAGTTCAAGAATGGCTTTAAGTAAATTATTGCCATTTAATTTTTTAATTTTATCCTCGTATTTTTTTTCAAATTTTTTATAAGCTTTTTTAACAAAATTTAAATCTGATGTAATTTTTTTGTCTTTAGTTGACTTATAAAGATCTGAAAGATCCCAAACTGGGAGTTTTCCAAGATTATTTGATTTTTTGGATTTTGTTCTTTTGTTGGTTTTATTTGCCATACCGATTAATAAGATATAGTTTTAATAGCTAGGCTTTTTAGGGAGAACAAGAAATATGTCACTTAATTTTGATGAATTTAATAGTGTCGTTAAGATTTTTGAGAAACAATCTTCAATGCTACAAGATCAGCCTTACTTATGGAGAAAAATTGATGACAAATATTCATTACTAACATGGAAAGAAGTAAGGAGTAATGTTGAGAGATTCTCTACTGCTTTAAAAAATTTAGGCATACTAGAAGGTGACAGAGTTGTAATTGTATCAGAAAATAGGCCTGAATGGCAAATTGCTGATTTATCAATCATGGCTATAGGAGCTATTTCAGTACCAGCGTATACAACCAGCACAACAAATGATTATGAATATATCATTAAACATTCAGGTGCGCGTTGCATAATTGTTTCAAGTCATGATCTAGCAAAAAAAGTCCTTCCGGCAGTTTTAAGTTCACCCATGTGTCAAACTCTGATTAAAATAAATGATGACAATGAAAATTATGATGTTCCGATTACAGTGCATTCATGGAATTCTTTAATAAAAGAAAATAGAAATAGTGATTTTAATCTTTCCGAAATTATAAAAAATCATAGTAGAAAAGATACTGCGTGTATAATTTATACTTCTGGCACAGGAGGAAATCCTAAAGGCGTTATGTTAAGTCACGGAGCAATGTTAACTAATTGTGAAGGTGCAAAACATTTACTGAACGATATTATTTCAACTTTAAATAAAGTTCGTGTTCTCTCGTGGTTACCTTTGTCCCATTCTTATGAACATACATTGCAATTCTATAAGATGGGTATTGGTGCTCAAATATATTATGCTGAGGGAATTGATAAACTTCTAGTTAATATGACTGAAGCAAGGCCTCATATCATGACGGCTGTACCAAGATTTTATGATTCCTTGCATACCCGAATTTCCCAGGGTTTAAAAAAACAAAGCAAAGTCAGTCAATTCTTCTTCAAAGAAACACTGAGGTTAGGGAAAAAAATATATTTTAATGAGCCTCTTTCTTTTTTTGAAAAAAAATTTAATGGACTGCTCAATAAAATTGTTCGAAAAAAAGTGAATAAAAGATTTGGAGGAAGCTTGAAAGCCCTGGTATCAGGAGGAGCGGCACTTAATTTCGAAGTTGGCATTTATTTAAGTGCACTTGGTCTTCCTTTATTGCAAGGTTATGGTCAAACAGAAACCGCTCCTGTTGTAAGTGCTAATCCTCCTCACAAAATAAAATTAGATACAGTAGGAACTATTCTTAAAGGAACAAAAGTAAAAATTGCTGATGATGGAGAAATATTAGTTTCTGGAGAAAATGTTATGAACGGATATTGGAATGATCCAAAAGCAACTTCTTCTACCTTAATCAATGGATGGGTTCACACGGGAGATATTGGGGAAATGGATGAAGAAGGATACTTAAAAATAACAGATCGAAAAAAAGATATAATCGTTAATGCAGGAGGAGATAATATTTCCCCATCTCGTATAGAAGAAAAATTTAATATAGAGCCAGAAATTGCCCAATCCATGATATATGGGGATTTTAAAAACTATCTTGTCGCAATCTTAGTTCCTGACAGAGATTATGCACAGGAATGGGCAAAAGATCATCATAAAGAATTTAATCTAAAGATACTCAATCAAGATCCAGATTTTATAAAAATGATAAAAGAAACAACTGAAAGAGTTAATAAAAAATTATCTCAAATAGAACAAGTTAGAAAATATTTATTAATAGATGAAGAATTCACAGTTGAAAACGATATGATGACGCCCACCCTTAAAGTCAGAAGATTCAAAGTAAAAGAAAAATATCAAAGTCAATTAGAGGCATTATACTAGCTTTTATTTTTCTCAAATGCATCTAACTGTTCTTTTGAAGCTTCAGTTTGATATCTATCTTTCCATTCTTGATATGGCATGCCGTAAATTAAACTACGAGCGTCATCATAGTTTATATGGTAATTTCTTTTCTCAGCTGCTGCCACATACCATTTAGATAAACAATTTCGACAAAAACCTGATAAATTCATTAAATCTATATTTTGAACATCTGTTCTTTTTTGCAAATGTTCTACTAAACGCTCCAGAACATCCGCGTAAATTTCTCTCTGATCTTCTTTTTTCATATTGTATATAATTTCTATCTATAAAAAACTCTAAATCACTTACAATCTAGATTAATTTGAATTATATATAATTTTTAATGAAACGTAATAGAAAAGCTAAGATATTAGCTACACTTGGCCCTGCATCAAATTCTTCTGATACAATTGAAAAAATTTTTTCTGCAGGAACTGATGTTTTTAGACTTAATTTTTCCCATAGCACAATTGAAGAACATCGAAAAAATGTTGATATTATTAGATCTTTAGAAAAAAAATATAACCATCCAACTTGTATTTTAGCTGACTTACAGGGCCCAAAATTACGAATAGGCAATTTTACAAATAAAAAAGAAAATTTAAAAAGAGGAGAAAGTTTTACTTTTGACCTTGATAATAATCCTGGCAACAAATCACGAGTGAATTTTCCCCATCCTGAAATTTATGAAATGTTAACTCCTAATACATTCATTTTAATTAATGATGGTAAATTAAAAATGCAAATTATTGAGCAAAAAAAAGATTCATTAATAGTTGAAGTATTGAATGATGGCGAAATCTCAGATAACAAAGGTGTGAACATCCCTGATGCAATTCTGCCTATCTCTTCTCTAACATCAAAAGATAAAAGTGATTTAAACAAAGCATTGGAAATGGGTGCTGATTGGATTGCCCTATCTTTTATCCAAACTGTTGATAATGTCAGAGAATTAAAAAAGCTGGTTGGCTCGAAAGCTTCTGTTATGGCAAAAATCGAAAAGCCATCAGCGCTAAAAAACATTAATGAAATCATTGCAGAAGCAGATGGGATAATGATAGCGAGAGGAGATCTTGGTGTTGAATTACCCCTGGAAAAAGTCCCTTCAGTACAAAAAACAATTATCAATGAATGCAGGAAGGTCGGCAAACCTGTAGTTGTAGCTACCCAAATGCTTGAAAGCATGATTAATAATCCTACTCCAAGTAGAGCTGAAGCTTCTGATGTGGCTAATGCTATTTATGATGGTTCTGATGCTGTTATGTTATCTGGGGAATCAGCAATTGGAAAATATCCTTTAGAAACAGTCACGATAATGAATAAAATTATTGAAACTGTTGAAAGAGATAAAGAAAATTATAACATTACATCTCATCACGAAATAGATAGTTCAAAAATAATTAATACTTCCGAAGCAATTACAAGTGCTGCTTACACCATATCTCGCAATGCTGACGCTAAAACAATTATTACATTTTCCGTAAGTGGGAATACTACATCAAGAATGTCGAAAGAAAGAGCGCCTGTTCAAATTATCGGCATCTCCCCTAATATTATGACTGCAAGAAAATTACAAATAATGTGGGGAGTTCACTCATGTCATCATGAAGACGCGCATAATGTCCAAGAAATGGTAAGCATAGCTTGTAGTGTTGCAAAAGACAAAAAAATTGCAATTCCTGGTGATTCAGTCGTTATAACTGCAGGCGTTCCTTTCGGCAACGCAGGAGCAACAAACTTACTTCGAATTGCGAAAATTATTGTTGATAAAGATCTTACTTGAGATTACTACAAGCGCGTTCAATGCGCTCACAAGCTTCAATTAGAGTTTTATTATCTGTAGCATAGGAGAGCCTAAAATATGGCGATAATCCAAACGCCTCCCCATGCACGCCTGCCACGCCTTCGCTATCCAAAAGATAGTTCATAAAATCTTCATCGGTATGAATTGTGTTTCCCTTAGGAGTTCGCTTGCCAATCACACCCTCACAACTTGGATATACATAAAAAGCTCCAGGAGGTACCGCGCAGGAAAGTCCTTGTATTTTATTTAATTTTTCTACCACCATATCGCGTCTTTCTTTAAATTGAATATTATGTTTTTCAATGAAACTCTGATTACCATTCAAAGCTTCTACAGAAGCTGCCATGGAAATTGAAGAAGTGGACGTTGTGCTTTGTGATTGGATTTTGTTCATTCCCGCTATTATCTCTTTCGGTCCGCCACAATACCCAAGACGCCATCCTGTCATACAATAAGATTTTGAAACACCGTTGAGAGTCAATGTTCTGTTCTTTAATCCGGGTTCAACTGAAGCAATAGTGAAAAATTTATTATCATCATAAATGATTTTCTCATATATATCGTCACTCATAATCAATACATCTGGATGTTTTAACAATACATCGCTCAGCGCCTTCAATTCGCTGGATGAATAAACTGCCCCGGTTGGATTGCTCGGACTGTTGAGCATTAACCATTTCGTATTTTCTGAAATGTTTTTTTCAAGCTGTTCTGGAGTTATTTTAAAACCTTGAGAAGCATCACATTTAACAATTACGGGCTTGCCTTCTGCAAGCATGACAATATCTGGATAACTAACCCAATACGGAGCTGGTATGATAACTTCATCGTTTGGATTTAATGTTGCCATCATTGCATTGTAAATAATGTGTTTGCCGCCAACGCCCGCCATAATTTCATCCGGTGTGTATTTAATGTCATTATCTTGTTGAAATTTATTGATTATAGCTTTTTGTAAGGCAGGTGTGCCTTTTCCGGGCACGTATCGAGTTTGTCCTTCCTCCATTGCTTTCACAGCAGCCTCTCTTATATTGATTGGAGTATCAAAGTCAGGTTCTCCAGCTGCTAAAACTAAAACATCTCTTCCCTCAGCACGTAAAGCATTGGCCTTAACATTAATTGCAACAGTCATAGAGGGCTTAATGCGTTTTAATCGATCTGCTTGAAAGGATTTCATAGAAATTTAAAAAACAAAATGTTCAACAATGAGGCTTATACATGTACATAATAAAAAAACAGCAAATATTTTTTTAAGAGTAGTTGTTTTGGTTTTGGATGACAATTTCGCACCAAAGTGTGCGGTAAAAACACTTGTGGAAGAAATTAATAACACAATCAATACATTTACATAGCCAAAAGAATAAGGAGGTAAATTTAAAATGTCCCTCCCTGTAAAAATGTAAGTTATTGCCGCCGGTAATGCAATAAAAAAACCAATTACCGCTGAGGTGCCGACCGCCCTGTGCATCGGTTTTGAATAAGCGCTTAAGGTAGGAACGCTGAAACTACCTCCTCCGATACCAATTAGGACCGATAAAAAACCAATCACGCCACTTGTAATAAAATTTATTGAATGACTTTGAGGCAGGTCGTTGGCAATAATTATAATTTTTTTTTGAAAAAACATATTAATAGAAATCAAAAAAGCAAGACAAATGAATATGGCAACAAGTATTTCACCGTGGATCTTGCTAGCGCTTATTGATCCTATTACTGATCCAAAAACAATTCCTGGCGCCCATTTTTTTATAACGCTTATTTCTACATTTTGAAGATTTATATGTGATCGAATGGATGATATGGATGTGAACACAATAGTGCCAAGTGAAGACGCTATCGCGACATGCATCACAACATCAATTGAATAGCCTAAGTTAAGTAAAATAAAGTAACTAATAGGGACGCTTATAATTCCTCCTCCCACCCCTAATAAGCCCGCGATTAAACCAGATGCTAAGCCTGTTAGTAAAAAAGTGATAGTTAGATTGACTAATTGAAATTCCATATTGTTTTTTGTAATTATTATGTAGTAAACATCCTTGTAAAAAAAGAAAAGAAAAAATAGATATGAGGAATATTCATTGGTTGGGTGCGGGTTTATCTTCAATTCCCGGCATTCGAAGGGCGGCTAACAATGGACATAACTTAACTGTTTGGAACAGGACTATATCTAAAGCAGAACACAGTATTAATCATATAAATTCTCCAAATGTTAATGCTAAAAAATTTGATGTAACGGAATTAGAAAACACAGTTGATAAAGGGGATATTATTATTTCACAACTTTCAGCCTCTATGCATATAGATATTGCAAGATTATGTTTGCAAAAAAAGTGTCATTTTGCTTCAACAAGTTATATTTCGCCAGAGATAAAATATTTAGATGACCAAGCAAAAAAATTAAACTTAGTTTTTATTAATGAAGTTGGATTAGATCCGGGCATTGATCATTTTTTTTCTCACTTGCTGGTTCAAGAACTTAAATCACTGAACCTTAACGATTTGTCTGTGAGTTATAAATCCTACTGTGGTGGAATACCGGCTGTGCCTAATGATTTTAAATATAAGTTTAGCTGGTCTCCTGTTGGAGTCATTAAAGCTTTAAACACTCCGGCTAAATTTATTCAAAACTTTGAAGAAAAGCTTGTTTCTCAACCTTACAAAGAAGTCAAAAATTACTTAATTAATAATGAGAACTTTGAAGCTTATCCCAATCGTAATTCCTTGCCTTACATTAAAGAATATTTTTTTTCTCCAGAATGGAAGATCAAGGAATTTGTAAGGGGGACGCTTCGCTTGAATGGTTGGACTTCAGCATGGAAGGAAATTTTTAGCATGCTTGAAAAACAAGATGCTAATATTGAAGAGCAAATTCAACAAAAAAGTAATCTGCTGTGGAATGACTATCGATACGATAAGAATGAAGAGGATCGTGTGGTGTTATGGGTTAATTTGAAAGCTGAACAAAATGATAAAAAAGTATTTTCATCAACTTATCAGCTTGATGAAAAAGGATCAGGTGAGAATACGGCAATGGCAAAATTGGTTTCTATTACACTAAGTGCTGCTGTAGATTTAATGTTACAAAACAAATTGCAACCAGGGATTCAAGCAGCTCCGTCAAATAAACATATTATTGATTATTTTTTTAAAGTGTTATCTGATTACTCAATTAAAATAAATCATCAGTAATTGATAATATTTTTATGTATAAAATTGCCATAATCAGAGAATCTCGATCTGATGACAGACGGACTCCTTTGGTGCCAACGCATATTAAAGATCTATTAAGTACTTATACTGATCTCAGCATTACCGTCCAACCTTCCAATCATAGATGTTTTTCGGATCAAGCATACGAAGAACAAGGCGCGATCATCAATGAGGATTTAAGTACGTGCGATCTGATTTTAGGTGTTAAAGAAATTGAGCCGGACCTATTAATGCCCTCTAAAAGCTACATTTTTTTTTCTCACACGAGCAAAATTCAACCTGACAATTCCGCTGCTGCGCAAGGAACGCCTGGCATGGATAAGAAAGAATTGCTTAGAGAAATATTAAAGAGAAAAGTCACCTTAATTGATTATGAAAACATACGTGATGATCTCAGCCGCCGCTATCTTGGCTTTGGTCGTTTCGCCGGCATTGTTGGATGTTACAATTCACTTAATTTATATTTAGAAACTATAGGTCAAAAACCAATGCCTCGCGCCTATGAATTAAATTCTTATGAAAAACTAAAAGATAATATTTATAAAAAAAATTTTGGAGATGCTAGAATTATTATTACGGGTGATGGACGAGTTGCCAGAGGATCTTTGGAGTTTTTAGAATTTACAGATATTCAAAAAGTATCCCCAGATGAATATTTACAAAATAATAATTCATCAGCTGTCTTTTGCAATCTTCCCACTTCTGCCTATGTTTCACACAAGGATCGAAATGATTTTGATTTACAACATTTCATCAATTCTCCTGAGATGTATTTCTCCGTACTTGATAAATATATGCCTAGTTCTACTATGCTCATCAGTTCCCATTATTGGGACCCTAAATCACCGCGATTATTTGAAAAAAAAGATATTGAAAAATATAATAACCTTAAAGTCATAGGTGATATTACTTGTGATGTGAACGGCTCTATTCCTACCACTTCAAGACCCT
>Ga0208640_1000065_pt1 | contig 49920 bp, 47 predicted proteins | sample ETNtaG_23_FD_185774 | JGI IMG/M metagenome (GOLD analysis project Ga0208640, IMG submission 185774) | Marine microbial and viral communities from oxygen minimum zone, Eastern Pacific Ocean - ETNP201310SV72 (SPAdes) (version 2) | ecosystem: Environmental > Aquatic > Marine > Oceanic ... | reverse complement strand
TTTTTCCCCTGCATAAATTTCCATCCAATGTATTTTACGTTTACCATTAAATGCTTTTTTGACTGCTGCATTAATGACCATTTCTGTCGCATGCCAGATATCCGGGCCAATTCCATCCCCTTCGACAAATGGAATGATCGGATTATCGGGTATAATCAGTTGATCATTTTTGATTGTAATCTTTTTACCTTCAGTCGGTATAGTATAATCAAAATTTTCAGACATTAGTTTTGTTCTTTTTTTATTTTTTTAGGCGTTTCTTTTTTCTTGGTTTCTTTTTTGTCTTTTGGATCCTTTTTACCATTTTTATAATCGGTTATATAAAATCCTGATCCCTTGAATATTAATCCGGATCCTCCACTTACCAATCGCCGTACTTTAGATCCGCAAATGGGACATTCCGTAAGGGGATCGTCTGACATGGATTGAAAATGCTCAAATTGATGTGTGCATGATATACATAAGTAATCATATGTAGGCATTGATAAAGTTCCGGTTTTTTATGTAAAAATTACTTAGGAAAGTTACAAAAATATCTTAATTGAATTTAGCTTTCAAATGTTTGTGTACAGCCAGCGGAACATAGTCCACAATATCTCCATGCAATCTGGCAATTTCCTTCACAAGATTGGAATTAAGGTGAATATGTTTTTCATCCGGCATCATAAGAATAGTTGATAATTCCGGATTGAGATGGTAATTCATCATCGCCATCTGAAATTCAAGCTCAAAATCACTCACATGACGAAGACCCCGGATAAGGGCAATTGCATGTTCTTCCTTCGCCAGATCAACAATCAGTTTTTTGGTTGATAAGACAGAAACATTTTGGATATCACTGGTTGCCTCTTTAATCAGTTCGATTCGTTCATCTTCAGTAAATAATGGTTTTTTTGATGGATTAACTGCCACTGCAAAAACAAACTCATCAAATAATTTTGACCCCCTTTTGGCAATATCAAGATGCCCGTTGTGAATTGGATCAAATGTGCCTGGGTAAATAACTTTTTTCATGTTCGATTCCAAAATACTAATTTAGTACCACCATATATTTTTTCACGGGTACCTGTTAAATCAATTTTCGAAGGCATTTCAAGTATAAACTGCCCATGAAGTTTAACCTTTGTTAAGCATAAATCAACGAGACTTTTTCCATCAATTTTATTGTTTTGTGCAAAATTCTCATAGGGAGGATCTGCAAGTATTAAATCATAGGTTCCACAAGAATGTAGAAATGTTACAGCATCTATTTTTTTTATAGAGAAATTCGTATTTTTGAATAGATTCCGGTTCTTATAAAGAAGTTTGACCATATCTGGGTTATCCTCTACAAAGGTAATTTCCTCCGCACCACGACTAGCTGCTTCAAAACCCAGTATTCCTGATCCTGCATAAAGATCCAGTACGGCTTTCCCATCCAATCCTCCCACTATATCGAAAAGACTTTTACGGATTCGTGTTTGTGTGGGTCGGTACGAAAGTCTAGGGAGTGTTACAATCCTGCGGCCTTTGTACTGTCCAGCAAGGATGTGCATTCAAATTTTCCAATATTAACTATGGAAATTGTCTCTAAAAACTGCAATATGAAAAACAGCGTTGGAGTCCTGAATATTTAATCGATTATTCACTTCAACTTTTCGAACAATAATATTGCCAGCTAATCCCGAAACCCATTTGGTGAACTTGTGGGCTTTTTCAATAGAATCAATTTGTAATATCAAAGGATCAAAACTCTCTTCTCCATTATCAATAGTTTCAAGTAAACGGAACTTAGATTGATTAAATTCATCCGAAATTATTGTAATGAACTCATCTCTTTCAATCCGGCTCCCTGGCACTGCTGCAACTTTTTCACTGAGCATAACAACCAGATGGTGTTTGTTATCTTCATCTTTTTCAAGTTGCATTGAAACTCCTTCCAAACTATTCAAAAATACTGTCTCCTGGTCACCTGTCCAGGCTAACTCCATTTTAAGATCCTGAATTGACAGTGAAAACATTTCGGAAATAGAAATAGTATTCAGAATATAAGTGACTGTATTCAGGAGAGATTGGGAAGTATTGTACTGAGCCTGAAAAAGAGCTGTCTTTGAATTGATTTCCTTTTCTTTATGCTGAAATCCAGGACGCACTTCTATAGCAGTTTCTTCAGAGGTTATTACTTTAGAAACAAGTCGTGTAAGAAAGGAGAAATTTATCTCCTTTTCACTTAATTTGAAATAAATCGATCCGGAAAGTACCCCAATAATAAGAAGCCAAATAAATGCCTCCTGAAATTGAAATGATCTTTTAATCGTTTTTGCCTCTTTTCGTACAGGCTTTTTGCTTGGTTCAACAGGTTCAGTTTTTATCTCTTTCGCTTTATCAATTTTTACTGGTTTGGGTAAAATATCATGTATATAAGGACTATTAAATAAATTGATCGATATCTCAGCAGCATTACCCCCTATTAATTCAGTTAGAATATTTAATCCACGGTGAGAAACGCCAGCAGGCATTTTTATTCCTTTTGTGCCTATCTCTTGAAGTGGCTTAAAAACAGTAAATCTCATTTTTTTCCAATGAGCTGTCTTACCTTTTGTTAACTGGTCTACACATCGAACCTGCACGGTTTTATCTAATTCCTGAAAAATACTTTTCAAGGTTTGTCCCCTGCCAATTGATGATTGAATCTTAAATTTACCAGAGGTATATCTGACTATTCCACTGACATAACCATGTCTATCTCTATGAAAAACGCGATAGGATTTCCCTAGATCAAATATGAAAATGTTATTACTGTTTTTATCGCCCTCCAGAAGAATTTCACTAAATAACCCCATCCAAACAGGTTCAGCATTCATTTCCTTAATATTTTTATTTATTTGGTTTATCAGATTTATCGGACATGAAATAACCTGGTATTCATTCGGTTTTTCAAAATATGACTGAGAAAAAGTTGAATACTGTTTATGCTGATCTCCCCATCGTTGCTTTGCAGACCATAGGATATATTCCCAGGCATCATCCGTTGAAAAATCCTCTTCTGAGACAAGAACATCCTGGTACAGGAGATCATCATCCAAAGCCACATATACTTTATCTCCAGGAAAAGGACAAGATTTTGCAATACTCCGAAAAGCTGATTGAAGGATTGAACTCAGCTTCCGATCATCATGCATAACATCTTTTAATGTCCGGGAAAACTTACGAAAAGCTAAGCTAGTAATAATTAATCCCTGGGGTGTCTTTTTTGATTGAGCACAAAGAAGATGTGTATTATTTAAGATTAAGTTAAGCATTGTTCATCAATCCCAGCTTCGAGCTCCATCATCAATATATCCATGATTAAATGCTTTAAATGAAAAAAATATGTACCTGGATTCTTTATATATTTCTGTAATTGGGCTTGCTATTTTAAGGCTCGATTCTTCAAGTGTAATTTTATATGGATCATCCGTAACAGGACAATAAAACATTGAAGAATCAGGCATATAAGTATCGTAGTATTCCACAGCTTCTATTCTTTGTAAAGGTTCTTCACTTAATATCTTTCGAAAGGAAGGGGCCATTTTTATTTTACCAAGAGCTTTTCGTTGGATAAAAACTGTATCATTCCGGGATAATTCCTCAGAAAAAATAACAACAGTAACTGTAGTATCAATAATTGTATCCCTTCTCATTTTCATAAATCCAAAAGTGGTATCATACTCTGTTTCAAAACCGTTTGGTATGTCTATCTGAATGTCCTTATTGTTCAAAACCATAGTTTGCAATCCAATATAGGTTGAATCTGCAGTTAATGAATCCCTCACAGCATTAACGACATTCATTGCCCATAGACCATCAGACTCATAGGTATCTGTTAATTGTTCGAAAAAAGATTCTACTCCATAAATAGTCTTCATTCGAAAACGACTTTTTCCGCGGAAATTGTCTTCTTCTTCCCATATTCCTACTGGAACATAAATAGTGAATATCATGGCAATAAACGCTAATACAATGAACAGCTCAATAAAATCATTTCGCTTTTGACTATTTTTGATATCCATAGAATTAACTCAATTAAATTGTTATATATTTCCTCAATTTATCCAACGTTTTTGGACCTATTCCTTTTACTCTTGTTAAATCGTCAATTGATTTAAACACTCCAAAATCTTCTCGAAATCGAATAATCCGTTCTGCTGTAACTGGACCAACATTTGGTAAAAAAATCAATTCATCTTTCTTTGCAGTATTTACATTAATGATTTCAATTTTTTTCTTAATACTACCTTCTCTCAATGCTTCTTCTTGACCATCTGCAACAATTTCTTGAAGCACGCTTACTGCATCCGTATCAAGAGGTAATTGACTGTCCCTTAAAAAGGATGCTTTTCTTTCATGAGTGACAATATTGTCTCGTTTGCTATCAAAATAATTATGTCTAATAGCTCCGACAATGAGTCCGGCAAGCGCAGTTCCAATCAAAAAACGAAAAACAGTTTTTTCCTGAGAAGTAAAGAGTTTCACTAAAAATCAACTTTATTAAACTTCGGTTTCAATTTCCCATTTAAACTAGCTAATTCTGAAAACAAATCCTTTTCTTTTTTACTTAAGGATTTTGGCGTTGAAACTTGTATCCTCACAAGCTGATCTCCTTTTTGGCCTCCTCTTAATTTTGGAAATCCTTTTCCGCGCATTCGGAGGATCTGTCCAGATTGAATACCAGCTGGTATTTTTAGGCTGGCTTTACCATCAATTGTAGGTACATCAATAGTTCCTCCTAATACAGCCCAAAATATTGGTACCTGCGCTTCTATAAAAATATCAAGCCCATGCCGAATAAAAAAGGGATGCTCTTTCTCTTCAAAATAAACAACGAGGTCCCCCGGTTCAATACCTTTTCCACCTTTATTCCCCTCTTTACTCAAAGTCATATAATTCCCGGTGGAAACTCCTTTAGGAACTGAAATTTTAATAGTTGCTGTTTTACGAGTAATTCCCCGACCACTGCACTCACGACACGGATGTTCATTTAAAACCCCCTCTCCACGACAAACGGGACAATCACTTACAACAACAGATTGCCCGAAAAAGGATTGTGACATTCTTTGTACTTGACCATTCCCTCCACAATGCCTACACTGTGAAGGTGTCGTACCTGGTTTAGCTCCATTGCCGTCACAAGTCGTGCAAACTTCAAACCGTTTGATACGGATTTTTTTTTCAGTTCCGTGCAATATATCAGAAAAATCTACCTCAATTGAGACACGCAGGTCCTTTGCTTTTCGCACATGACTGCTTTGTCTTGTTGAACCTCCAAAAATATCCTGAAAAGGATTATGTCCTCCAAAAATATCACTGAATTGACTAAAAATATCATCCATGGACATATGTACACCACCTCCGAACCCGCCGCCTTGCTGGCCCATACCTACGCCGGCATGACCAAACTGATCGTACTGCCCTCGTTTCTGTTTATCACTCAATACAGAGTAAGCTTCAGCTGATTCTTTAAATTGCTGTTCTGCCTCTTTATTCCCGGGGTTTTTGTCCGGATGGTATTTCATAGCAATTTTACGATAAGCCCGTTTTATTTCCTCGGCTGATGCAGTATTATCCACACCTAATATCTCATAGAGATCTTTCATTTTTTGTTGACAATCACTTTTGCATGGCGGACTACCTTATCTTTGTAAGTATAACCCTTTTGAAAAACTTGCAGGATTTCATCTTCCTTCTTCCCCTTTTCTTTTTGAGTCATAATCGCATCATGAACATCTAAATCCAATATTTCACCTGGTGTACCATAGGGTTCTATATTCCAATCTTCTAAAAACTTTCCCAATTTTGCTTGAATTAATTGAACTCCTTCCTTAATAGACGATCCATCATCAGATTCCTTATGATTATTGAATGCCTCAGCTAATCGATCCAAATCATCAATGATGGGTAATAAATCTTCAAATATTGCCTTCCCTTCATACTGCAACATTTGGGTTATCTCTTTCTCTTTTCGGCGTCGATAATTATCAAATTCTGCAATAAGACGAAGATGTCGATCCTCATTTTGAACCAACTGTTGGTTTAAATCATTTATTTTTTGTTTTTCTTTAGAACCCTTTGGGGGGGAAGTCTTTTTTTTCTTTTGTTTGATCTTCTCTCCAGATGAATCAACTGTTCCCTGTTTTTTAACAGACATTCGGTAACACCTTCGAAAAATCTTCAAGTATACGCTTCACAAATTGATACCGTATACGAGTAGGACCTAAGACAGCTAATTGACCGGTCACTAAATCACTACTAAATCGGGAAGTTAAAATTGAAAAGTGATCCATGAGATCGTTATTTGTCTCGTGTCCAATAAATGTATATTTTTTTTTCGAACCCACATTAGATTTTATAAACTGTTTAATATTCCTTTTCTCTAGAGCTTTAATCGTCTTCTGGAGTATCGTGACTTCCTGAAATTCAGGATAATTTAATAGTTCACTGTAGGATGAGGTATAAATCAATGTATTACCTGCGAGACTGAAATGTGAGGCTGGCTCATTAATCAACACCTGAATAATTTCATGATCAAAGATATCTGATCCACACACACGAAGATGGATTGTCTTCTGAATTTCATCTAACGAAAGACCAAGTAAACATTCTTTTAAAATTGCAGTGATACTATCTAATTCATTCTGATTAACAACCACTTTCAGTTCAAGTACAATTGAACGAATTAATCCTGTTTTCATGGCAAGAACCACCATAACACGCTCAGAGGAAAGAGAAATAAGTTCAATATCTGTTAAAATACTTTTATTCACCTCAGAAATCATAACGAAACCAAACAATCGGCTTACTTTAGATAACAAAGATGCAGTTGCCTGCATCAAATCATCAATATTTGAGGTCATCTGAATAAGGTTCTTAAAAGTATCCTCATCCAACTTACCTTCCATTTTTTCGCTTCCTGACAACTGATCAACATAATATCTGTAACCTTCATCTGTTGGTATTCGCCCTGAAGAGGTATGCGTATGAGTAAGCATCCCTTTTGATTCTAGGCATGCTAAAGTGTTCCGGATTGTTGCTGGACTGAAAGAAAATAAATGACGTTTTTTTAGGAAATTGGAACCAACGGGGTGATTTACTTCAATATAATCCTCAATTGTTGTCATGAGAACAAGGTGTTCCCTTTCACTTAGTCCTTTTGAATCTTGTTCTTTCATGATATTAAATTAGATCTTATTATTTTTTTTAGTCAAGTGGTGAATAAACATTTATAAAAATTTCGAGACTGCACGATAACTGCCTATAAAACCAATGACAACAGAAATGATGAGTAATCCAATTCCAAAATAAAGGTCCAATTGAATCCTCAATGTAACTAATTGAGGAAGATAGTGATTACCTACTTTCATAAGCCCAAAGATAGTAAAAAACGCCAAAGAAGCTCCAATGATACTTTGAAATATTCCCTCCAGAATAAAGGGAACTTTTATAAACATTTTTGTCGCACCAAGTAACTGCAATGTTTTGATCAGTTCCCGGCATGTATAAATGGTCAATTTGATTGTATTTGAAATAACTACGATACTAACCAGGAGAATCATCCCGGTAGATATTTTTAACAGGTTGATCATCATTTGATAAAATCTTTCTAAACGGCTGATTAATCTCCCCTGGTATCGAACAATATCCACACCATTTAGTGATTGAATCTCTTCTATAAGGGGCTCAAGGTTTACCTGCTCAAAACTATCTTTATTAATGTTCACGACCGCACTGCCTGGAAGAGGATTATATCCAAGCATTTTCACCACATCTTCTCCAAACTGATCTTTAAAGATTCTCACAGCATCCTTTTTTGTAATTGGTGTTACCGAACGGACTTCAGGAAGTTCACGAATTTTCTCAATAATAATTTTTTCTTGTGCATCTGAAGTATCGTTATTGAAAAAAACCTCAATTTTATACTTAGACCGAAAATATTCAATAGGATAGTGAGAGTTCTGACCCACTATAATGAGTATTCCAATAAGAAATAACGTCAGAAAAACCGAAAAAATGGATGTAGAAGCAGTTAATTTATGCCGCCATAAATTCCTAAAACCTTCAATTAATAGAAATGAAATTTTATCGATCATTGGTTCTGAATTTCCCCCATTTGGATTTCCAGAATTCTATGACCTCTGTTCTTAATTAAATTGTAGTTATGAGAAACCATGAACACAGCTGTTCCTTCATTATTAACATTTTCCAGTAATTTTATCAAGTCATGAGCAGCGACGGGATCTAAGTTTCCAGTTGGTTCATCGGCAAGAATGACTTCCGGTTCTTTTACTAACGCACGGGCAATACAAACTCTCTGCTGTTCTCCTCCAGATAATTCAAATGGTTTCTTTTTTTCTTTCTCCTCAATATCTAATTCATTCAACATATTCATGACCCTTTCCCGCACTTCATCTCTCCTTATTCCTACCATATGCAAAGGAAGAGCAACATTTTCAAAAATATTGCGGTCAGATAAAAGATGGTAATCCTGAAAGACCATCCCTATTTTTCGGCGCACCATTGGTATCTTTCGTTTTTTTATTTTGTTCGAACTTATTCCACCAACGGTGACAAACCCCTCGTCAGGCATTAGGTCCATATAAATGAGGCGCATAATAGTCGTTTTCCCTGATCCGGTTGGACCAATTAAAAAAGCAAATTCATCGTGGCTAATTTCAAAACTGACATCTTTTACACCAATTTCTTTTGAAAAAAAATAAGAAACATCATTAAATGCTATCACTGTAAAAAACCTACCTGACTTTTTTCAAGATTACCAATTGAGATTGAATAGAAAAATAACATATCCGATAAATAATAAAACTGAACTAGCCCTGGAGATGGGCTGTCTCATAAAGCTGAGTGGAATCAACACCAATCCGAATAATATCATAACAGGAATTTCAAATGTAAGGATTCCTGAGGAAATATCTATTGGTTTAATAATTGAAACCAGACCTAAAACCGATAGAATATTGAATAAGTTCGATCCGATAATATTGCCCATTGAAATAGCGCTCTCCCGACGAAATGCTGCTACCACAGATGTTGCAAGTTCCGGCAACGAAGTCCCAAATGCAACAATTGACATGCCGATTACAACCTCATCCACCTTAAAAATATGAGCTATGTCAATAGCACCTTTCACAAAAGATTTTGATCCAAGATATAATACAATAATCCCCAGAACAAGGAGAATCCATGTTCCAAAAGTTGAATGCAATTGATCACTGACTTCTTTAGGTTCTTCCACCGGCGATTTTATACACCATAAAGTGTACACAATAATTCCAAGGAAGAGTACCAAACCCTCCCACTGATTTATCCGATAATCAAGCATGAAAAGAACTAAGATACAGCAGACTATAAAATAAATTCCTATTTCTCTTTTTATGAGCTTAAACTGGATGAAAATCGGAAAAATGGTAGAACTGATACCCAAAACTAACCCGACATTAGCGATATTCGATCCTACAACATTTCCAATTGCGATCCCCGAATATCCGTCTAAAGCAGCTTTAAGACTCACCACCAGTTCGGGTAACGATGTACCAAAAGCAACCAATGTTAATCCGATTACAAAATGTGGGATTTGAAATTGTGAAGCGATATGTACTCCACTTTTTACAATCCAATCTGCTCCAAAATAGAGGAGCAAAGTCCCAATCACTAAAAATACAAAACTCGTTAAAAGTTCGTAAATCAAAGGTACAAATTATGAGCGTTAATGAATTCCCAAACGGGCTGGGTCACCATGTATCGAATGGTCTTATTATTCTTCCATCTTTTTCGAATTGTTGTTGAGGAAACCTCAAATTGTGGGATATTTGCGAATTGAACATTCTGGAGAATCCAATTGGGGACAGCGCTGGGCTGGAAGCCTGGACGTAATGCTACTATCACGTGACATTCCTTTACAATCCGCTCAGGTTCTTTCCAAGTATGGAATTCTATCAAAGAATCGCTTCCCATTAGAAAATATAATTCATCACGATCACTCTTCTCTTCCCTTTTGTAGGTCAGAACCGTATCAATGGTATAAGATGTTCCTCCTCTTTTTATTTCGATATCTGATATCTCAAAATGGGGATTACTTTCGGTAGCGGATTCCAACATTTTAACTCTCAAATCAACAGGACTCATTCCATTTTTTCTTTTGTGAGGAGGTTTCAAGGAAGGGATAAAAATTACTTTTTTGAATTTTTCCGCTTCACAAATAGTCTGGGCAATTAATAAATGCCCAATATGGGGAGGATCAAATGTCCCGCCGAAAAGACAAATCTTCATTACTTTGCTTTCTCAATCCGTTTATGTGCCTTGGCTATATATCGTTCTGCTTCTGTTTGAAGTTCAACATTCAAAATATCCTTTTTCAATTCCAGGTATTCCTGAGCTTTTTCCACCTCCAGCATTTCGCTATGGCATCGAATAATCCCAACATGAGCTAATTCTGCATAAGGGGTATCGTAATAGTTATCCAGCATATTATCAAATGCAATAATGGCCGAATCAAATGCCCTGAGTTTTATGTATAGCACGCCAACTTCATACATTTTCATTCCGAGTTTCGCTCTGAGGCCAAGAATTGTGTTCTGGGCTTCATCCCTGTATTCGGTACTAGGATAATCATCGAGGAATTCCTGTATTTTCTCTAATGCCTTATTCGTATTTCCCTGATCATGATAATAATTCGGTGATTCTGAAACATAACTCTCGCAAATCCGCCATCGGGCTTGTTCAACATAGGGACTAAATTCAAACTTACGGATGAGACGATCATACTGCGAAATTGCTAACGGATATTCCTTATTCAAAAAATAAGATTCACCCAGGTAGAACAGGGCATCATCACCAATATCTGTATGAGAGGCTTTTAATACCAGCAAATGAAACTCTTCTTGTGCACGGATATACTTCTTTTTTTCCAGAAGAGTTTTTGCCTTTTTGAACTGGGACTCAAAATCCCGATCATCTTTAGGACTGCTCCCGGCACAGCCAATAATCCAGGCCAAAACAAATAGTGTAAATATGTGACAGAATAATTTAATCAGGCGAAATCGTACCATTGTCTACCAACTGATTGCAACAGAAAGTCCGCCAATACCATATTGAGTGTTTTTATTATAAAACAATCCAATTGAGGTATCATATGTTTTCTTCTTTCTAGCATTTGATTGAGATGTCCACACGGCTTCCAGAGCACTTATGACATGATTAAACATAACTGCGCTAACAGCATAGGTTGCCATTTTAAGGTATGTATTGCTTCTGTAGCGCATATCTAAATACTTTTCTTTGTTTTTGGTCATAATAAGAATTTCAACTGTATCTTCTGTTGTTTTCTCTTTTATCCACCAGATTGAAGAACTCTCAGCATCAACCAAATCATCCCATCCTCCAACGAACTGATCATATTTTCCTATATTTTCATAAAAATGGAGATCTTTAATGACTTGCATTGAATCAAGTAAAGAGTAGTTAGGTAAAAAGGGGTAACTACTAAAATCAACAAAATCAACACAGTTATTTTCTTCTTCCCCGTTATCATTAAAACAATTTGAAGACTTAATTTGTCCGTTATATAAAATATCCAGTTGATGGGTTCCATCAATAATAACATCATCTAAAGTTGCATCTCCTACGTAATAATTACTGCTAGTAAAAACAGCATTGGGTGGATCTGACCAATACGATATATTTACTGGAGTATTTCTAATCCACCTGCTAAAATCCCAGTGTTCATCGGCAAAATCTTCATACTCCAATCGTAACTTTTCAGCTTTCTTATTTAACTGGACTATTCCTACAATACCTGCCACCTCGATGCCGGCAAAGAGTGCGGTCTTCCACCAGGGGGATTTATTGTACATCTGCCCCCACCCAGGAACTACCAGAGAACGAAGCAAAGGGCGCGCAGGATAGGTTTGAATCAATGTAAGGTCATCTGGTTTGGTGAGAATGCTCTGAAAACTGGACTTTTCTGGTTTCATCGACAATGGCATATCAAATCCATTATTATAATTCCGTATTTTTTTTATGCTTCCATCCTCATTGTAATAAGTCCATTCTCCCAGTGCTTTATCATCACGACAAACTCCTTCCATTTTCTTCTGTCCATTTTTATACCAGGAGGTCCATGTTCCGTCTTTTACCCCATCTACGAAAAAACAATCCAGTTTCTTTTGTCCATTTTTATACCAAATAATAAACTGACCATCCTTTCTTCCCCCCTTGAAATTCCCTTCAATTTTTTTATTACCATTAGACCACCAAATTGTCTTAGTACGGATTTCTTTACCTCTGTCATAGAAATACTGATGTTTCTTCGTACCACCTTTATACCAGGAAGTCCATTCCCCGTGTTTTTTCCCATTTTCATAAAAATAATTAAGTTTCTTTTGTTCATTACTATACCATTCCAACCGACGCCCATCAGGAGTGCCATTCACATAATGCATCAAGATTTTTTCTTTTCCGTTATCATGCAATTCCAACCTCTCCTGATCAAATTTACCATTCACATCATATTGATATTTCGCATTCACATTTCCGCTGGGGTAGTAAATAATCCATTCCCCGTTTCTCCCGTTTTTGGGAATGCCTGATATTTTATGAATATTGCCTCCATCGCCCCTGATGAACCGTCCTTTTGCTTTTGTAACACCGTCAGGATAATAATAAGTCCACATTCCATCCATCAATCCGTCCACATAGGATCCTTCCATCTTATTATTTCCATCATCATAGGAGCCAAGCACATTACCTGTGTAGGGTTTTTCTATCCCCGGTGCATATACTAAACCGCCACGGTTATCTAATTCTTTCCATTGAACCTGCGAAAACAGGGAAGTGATAAATAGATTTAGTGATAATAGGATTATGGTTCTTTTATTCAATGTAAACCTCCATAAAATATGCTCTTCAATTTTTATTGCCCACGGTTTAATCAGTAATATTTCTTTCTCAGTGGCAACCTAAATTTACTGTGTGTTTTTATCCTTCTCTTAAAATCCGAATAATAGAGTAAAGTACCACCGATTTTTATCCCCATAATGAAACCTTTCTGTCCCTACCAATTTTTCAAATTCATCCAGTCCTCGATGAATTTCCAATCCAATTGCAGTGGGGAAGTTATAAAAAGAAAACCCTTGAAACCTCCATTGAAATCCAATTGACCGTTTTAATTCAAATTGATGAAAAAAGTTTCCCTCCTCAGGGTTCCAGGCATCTCCCGCTTGTATTATTAATCCAACAACACTGTTCTGCAAAATAAACCATCCTAACGGATAATGTTTTTCACGAAAAATTGGAGCCCGAAGCGCTAATTCGCCGAGTGCCATACGATTTCCTTCGATGCTGTAGAAGGGATACCCTTGAATTCCCACCAGTCCACCCCCAAAATAATTAAAGAAAGAATCAGCTTCGGTATTTGATAACCACCCAAGGTTCGTTTCAGCAGAAATTGTCCATCGGTTTGTTTGGGGAATTTCCCAGTGCATTTTGCCATCCATTGTGACACGTATCAAATCATTAGGATTGAAATCTTCAGTCAGGGTTCCTGCTTCAGATAGGTTTAATCCATCAATGAAATCATTATCTTCATAAGCCACATCCAGACTGTATTCAAATCCATTTGACGGATTAATAATTCCATCCGATCTTGGTTTCATTGCTGTGGTCTCCCAGCGCATACCAGAGGTCCATCCCCGATAGTAATCATAGGCAACCCCTGCTTTTAAATTTTCACTCAAAACTTCTTCCTTAATAGAGGCTCTATACCGCTGCCAGATGGTATAGAGTTCAAGCGTATGAGCACCAAAAACAGGGAACCTGAGTCCTCCCCTAAACTGGACAAGGCGAAATTTCAGATTATCATCTAGTTTGTAAACAGAATACTGGTTTGTTTCACTAATATTTCTGGATAAATAATAAGTCTCTATAAAAAGGGTCGGGAAAAATCTATTGAACTCAAAAAGAAAAAACAAATCAAGGTCTTCGAGTTGGTTAATTGATGCACCACCAAACAAGGTGAGTCTCTCAAGAATCTCACTGGAATAAAAGTAAAATCCCGGCTTCACCGTTCCGTAATCTGCCATAATTTTTGGAAGAATAAACATAGACGGAAAATTGTCCTCATAGGTTGATGCAATGGAAGTATCCTGCTCCAATAAAGGTGGCTGAATATTTTCATTCCTCAGAAAATAGGTGGATGAATACCCAACATTTTCTTCACCTATCAAATTGACAGAATCCAAAAAAGCTATTTTATATCCACCATTCTCATACAGTGAATATAAAATTTCCCCATTTGCATTAACGTCAGGCATAAAAGCGCCGCCAGTCACATTGGTTATATATCCCTGTCTACCACTTTCTTCATCGATCTGGTAAAGATTGAAAATCCCGCTTCTATCGTCTGAATAAACGATTTGACCTGATGGTGTTACCGTCATATCCCGTTCATCCCAAAGCGCATTGTTGAAAAAATCACCATAAGTTGAATCTTCCAAAGACAGGTAACCAATATTACGAAAATGATGATCAGTATGGTCAAAAATCAACCAACCCTTAACAGAATCATAAAAGAGCGAATGAATAATCTTATGATTATCAAAATCGGTGAGTTTCCGGATCACGTTTCTTTTGAAATCAAACTGATGGAGATTCTGACTTCCATCTTTGGTTGCAATAAAGGCAATAGAACTGTCAGATGGAATAAACACAGGGGAAAATGCCCTGGTTTCCTTTGTCAGGCGGGTTTCTTCTTCTGATTCAAATCTATATTCAAAAAGATCAAAATATTTTGAACCGGTTTTATCGGGATTTTTTGGCTTTTTTGTGTAGTAAATGGTCTTTCCATCAGGATGCCAGCTAGGAGCACTTTTTACTCCACCGGAAATCTTTTCTTCTTCTTTCGTATCTATTGTATAAATAAATAAATCTGTCTGACCAAAATAGTCGTTATTTTTATTTGAAATATAAGCAAATCGTTTTCCATCCGGTGACCACACCGGATGAAGATTCGCTGTCCCCTCTGAAATAAGAATATTCCCTTTTTGTTCGTTCTCTCTCATCGTTGCAGTTAATAAATCATATCTTTTTTCAAGCACATCTTTATAATTATTGTACAACTCTTTTCCTGGAAGTCCCGTTGCTTTTTCAGTGGCATTATCAATGGAATACTGGAAGGGATGAGACAATTCCTCCATGATCATTTTCAGTTTTTCCGGACCATATTTCACAGCGATATAACGGCATAAAGCATATCCGGAATTATAGGTGGATTCATTCCCAATTCCGGATTTTCCAAAGGTATTCATTTCTGTCAGTGTTAAAAGATTATCATATAAAACTCTGTCCCGTAGAATCATATCCCGGTGTGTGTCCCAATTATCATAGTCCGCTCCTTCATACATGAACTGGGCGGTGCCCTCTGCCAGCCAGGGAGGAACAGCAGTGCCCGGCAAAGGATAACTCACTAAAGTATTTGGGAATCCGTACAAAACATCTTGTCTTTTTTCATCCTCATATCCCATATACTGAAGATATGCTCCCGGGTATTTTAATCCTGCTTTCATGGCTTTTTGCATGGAAACGATATGAGTGAATTCATGGGTGATGACATTCTGGAGCCAGCGATGACTGCCCCGAAGTTCGAAATCCAGCGGCATGGTCCAAATAATAATTTTGTTATCGTAATAATATGCCGCCCCATTTGCAATATCATCAGTGTCCGTAAAAATTATATGCGTTTTTACCGGTGGTGCATAATCATATAAATCAGTAACAAATGGATAAATATTTTCAGCCACAACCGCCCCTTCTCTTGCTGAATGTTCCGTTCCATCATAAAAATGAATCATGAAATGATCTGTCTCAAACGTCTGCCAGTTCAGTTCAGGATGGTTGTAGGTTACTTGAGGAAAACTCAAGGAGAAAAATCCGATAAATGCAAGGCAGAAAATGAATGAATGGAAACGCATTTTTAATGAATAACAGCAATTTTGAGAATTGTTGTTTCACTTTTCTCACCATTATTTACAGTAACATTTGCAAAATAAACACCAGAATCCACATCACTTACATCCCAAATCCATTCTGAAATCTGGTTTTCGGAAGTAAATGAATCCTTGGTGAAAGTATCTACAAAATAGCCGGCAAGATCATACAGCCTGACCTCAATTTTTTCAGCGTTGATACTTTCAACTCGAAGTGTACCAGAGTTATTCCGGACTGGATTCGGATAGCAGTAGGCCCTTGTTAGAAGATTTTCACCTGAAAAATCCACTGAATAATTCAGAGAAACTGTCCGGCCTCTGCCCCAGTCACCGTGTTCAGACGCCCATTCATTCCCTTTGGTTTCGGTTGAATTTCCTAATTGATAAATAGAGAACCTTGTGAGAATTGAATTCTTTTCATCAATATTTTCAACTGCAACTAATTCGTCATCTTTCCTTGATGCAAACTGGTATTGAATTCTTCCTTGATAATCAAAAACATAAAGGGAGGTTGAATCTGCTGATCTTGCAACTATTTCCGGATGGGAATCATCTAGTAAATCACGGGAAAGGATGGGCGGCTGTAATTGAATATCCAACGGAAACCCTGCCATCAAAATAAGATCAGAATTAAAACAATACAGGAATCCATCTGAACTCAATGCTAATACGTCCAATGATGCATCTAAATCAATATCAATTCCGGCAATATAATCAAAAGTTTTTTCTGTCCACGTCACATTTATATCTTCTAAAGAAATACTGTCTAACGCACTAAACGAACCAAATACTGTATTTTTGTGATTCTCCCATTTTTCTACATCTAAGGAGATTTGTGTACCATTAGTATCATAAACAACAAAATTTGGAGAGTCTAAAAATACTTCAGCAATAGTTGTATCATTCTCCTGATCAAATTCGAAGCCAATAAAGATATTATCCATATCTAATTCATCATAAAAATATGTGCGATTACTCTCACTTAAATCATCTGAACTTGCCCACCAGAGCAAATCCTTCCCTCCAAAAACCTCATTCACACCATCACCATTAAGATCATACACAGTTCGAATAAAAGCTGCCGTATCCGGAAAACCATCCACTAAAAATGTATTTGAAACTGTGAAAGACATGGTATCTCCGGGAGCACTGATATTAGCAATGCTCAGGAATGTAGATGCTCCATCGTTGGATTTGGTATTTGGATATGAATACGGACCAAACTCAGGGAATTCCAATCCATTATTTAATTTTTTGTACTCAGGATTTCCATCAAACCACATATCGCCGAAATATCCACTTGTAGGATCGGTAAAAAGATGGATATTTGGGTAACCAATATCCTGTGCACCATCGGCTTCCTCTAAATCTATTCCTTTGCGTTCTCTGTCAGCGTTAATTGAATATTCATCCGGAGCTGTCAGGATAACTGATTCATCAATATGCCATATAAGCAGACCGGAGGCAGGCAAACCTAAATCGTAACTAGATACAGAAGTAACCACTCCATTTTCATCAAATTCTATAGCTATAGAATCAAACAATACCTCAACATAATCCGGATAATCATCTGTATTATCATATATTGCATATCTGACAGAATCAATATTTACATTATCACGAAACCAGTTATTCCTGTTTTCGATTAAAAAATACTCATCATCATCAATCAATATTTTAATTATAGAATCCTGCAATGATCGAGCTGGTAAATCAATTTGTGTAGTTGGTTGTACCGTAATAGGAGTTGCCCATCCTGCATGAATTCGCGTCCATGCATCTGGCGGAGATGGAATCATTCCTCGGCCATTGTTTGAGCCCTGATCCATAAGTCCAAATACACCAATTCCACTTTCACCAGTTTCCGTATCCCAGAGCGGCGGAAGCCCTTCCGCAAAACCCATCATAAGAGCAAATGTTCCCGTAAGACCAAACTGGTAATCGCAGGATTCTGCCGGATCGGTAAAAATATCTTCCGCTTCATCAAAAAGTAAATGATTTTGAGTCTCCGGCAAAATAATTCCATGTTCAACATTAAAAATTGGTTCACCAAGCATTTCTCTGTCTACATAGGTTGACGGAATATCTTCCGGAGTTGGATCTAGAAATGGCAAAGAAAAATCCTGGCCGATTCCTGCATGAAAAACAACAATTAAAGTAGAATCAGGAAAAGGGAGGATATTATCAACAGAAACGGCTATCGTGAGTGCATCTTTAAATAATTCCACAAGTTTTTGTTCATAAACCTCATCTGATTCTCCGTAAGGATGGTAATAGTCCATTGTATGATCTAACGGATAAGATGCTGCTTCACCATCTGGAAATACTTGTGAGTTATCCAAGTCAATTCCATAGTGGCCATTAGATACATTTCGGAAATAACTGTCAACTGCTTGTAATTGGGATTCGAAGTAGGATTTATCGTGTGGGGCCCTGTCTATGGTGTAGTTTCCACAGGACACGGTGTTTTGTGCTAAAAGAAATGTCCCATCACCAGTTGTTCCCTGTGAGTCATCCGGCTGAAAAGATACCCGGATAGCAGCAATTTTCCTGAATCCTGTCACCGGATTTATGAAAACATCTAAAGCTACTAATCGAGCCCAAACTAAAGAGAAAAGCAGGAGCAACCTGCAGGTTGGCATACAGAAATCCTATAAACTAATTATGGCTGGATTACCTGCTTGGGGCTGTTTATTGCCATATTCAATGAAAACCGCATGGTATTGGTGAGGGGATGCCCCGGTTCACCAGATGTAAAACCAAAATCAAATCCATATCCTGCAAAACGGAGACCAACGCCAAACGTTGGATTATTTATTTTCCCCTCCTGATCATAATAATACCCGGCACGCAATGCAAAATATTTAGAATACCAATATTCCAGTCCAAAATGATGGATAAGTTTTTTCAATTCATCTTTTATGGAACGGTCATCTGAATTGCCTACTTCCTTTTGGCCCCATTTGTTATAGATTCCCCAATTAGGATCACCAAAGTCAATGTCATCTTGATTAATCCCCGATTCAATTATTTCTCCTTCACCAATATCCATATCACCATTTTCATTTTTATCATCCCACTGATTAACATCCATTACTCCATTTTCATCACTATCAATCCAATTATAACCACCGATAAATCCATCTGGAGTGTAGGAAGAACTGATTGCTAAATCTCGATCCCCACCCAATAGCCAATCATCAACCCAGGAAGTAAATATGCCCAAATAAATTGGATCAGAATAAGCGGTTTCCTGTTGCCCATCACTATTATAGCCACCAGAACCGTTATAGGACCCATTTTCATCATATCTTCCAATATACCCGTCCCCGTCCCAGTCCATAGCAGCGTAGGCTCCAACCAATAGTTTATCAACATCATAAATCAAATTCAATTTATTGAACTGTTCGTCAATTAATCTGTAATTTAAGCCCAATGTGAAATTAGTAGGTTGCGGATCTCCTTGGTTCACATCTATGAAGGATACCTTGGGACCGATATTTGTAATTGTTAGCCCTAAGTCAAGTCGAGGAGATAAAAACTCTTTGTGCATATAACCAATATCAAATCCAAAATCAGTAGAATAGCCTTTTCCTTTTTCAGATGCAGTAGCTAAATCTGTTAAATGCTGATGAAAAATCTTCGCATTTAATCCAAAAGATCTGTTATCAGATAATAATGCACTATAAGATATCGTCAATGCAGCCATATAACTTGTAAATTTCCCCAGATAATTTGCCTGTTCATCAGTGCGGGTTTGTTCACCCAGGCTTAGAAAGATAATATGTCCACCAATTGTACCTAGATAGGGATAAGACTTTCGGTAAGCAGCAAAAGAATAATACATATCATCCAGATTAAATCCTGGAAGCCATTCAGGGACATACATCAACGACAATTCCTGTCCTTTTAAAAATCCTAGACCCGCAGGATTCCAATAACTGGCGTACGCATCATTCGTTACGGCAACTTGAGCTTCCCCCAAACCACCGGCTCTTGCTCCCGGTGCAATTAACAAAAATATTGCCCCCGCTTCCCCTACGCTAAAAACAGGGTTAACAAGTGTTATAAGTAATAATCCTGAACATATTGCTAAACGCTTCATTAGGCTTACCTTTCCCGTTGTTTTAAATTGTTATTTATTGCGAGACCCGAAAGACAGGGCCTGATGTTTAGAACGGTTAGCGATATGTCATTAAGTTTTCCATTTACTCCTGAGAATATATCCTCTGAACCTTTCACTTGTCAAGTACTGTTTCAGAAGTGTGATTTTCAACACATTTATAATGAATTGAATCAAATTTGTTCCAAATCTCCAAATCCATTTTTAATGTATCAAACCAAGAGAAATGATCGGGAGATAAGTAATAAGTAAAACAACCAGAATCCGAATGGTAAAGTACGGTAAAGTTGCCTTATAAATTACAGGCATACTTTTATCAAATCGGTAAGCAGATAAAAATAAGTTCATCCCCACCGGAGGTGTCAGAAAACCCAATTCTAAGTTTGCAATGAATATTATGGCCAGATGTACTGGGTCAACTCCGAAATAATGTCCTAAGGGACTGATAAGAGGAACAATAACAATAATTGCCGAAAAAATGTCCATCATGCATCCTACAAGAAGTAGAAGCCCATTCAACAATAAAAGAAAAATATATTTCGATGAAATTGTTTCCTTAACCCAGGATAATAAATGCATAGGGATCTGTGCATCCACGAGATAACTTGTCACTCCCATGGCTACCCCGAGAATAATTAACACTCCGCCAACCAGAGTTGCACAATCCACAACGATCTTTGGAAGACTATTCAATGGTAAATCCTTATAAATTAATGTCTCGATTATAAGGATATATACTACCGTAATTGCTGCTGTTTCCACCAGCGTTGTAAATCCACCAAATACACCATAAAGAATCAAGATTGGAATAATCAATTCCCACTTAGCTATCCAGAGACTTTTTACAGTTGAATCCCATTGAAAAGACTGTACCTTTATTCGTTCTTTTTCTCCCCTGAGAATAGCCCAACCAGCAACAAAGGTGACGAGCAATGTTCCGGGAATTAATCCTGCAATAAATACATCTTTAACTGACACACCGGCAGTTACACTATAAATTATGGCAGGCAAACTGGGTGGAAATAACAAACCTAACGATCCAGATACAGTAATAAGTCCCAAGGAAAATAATTCTGAATATCCGGATTTTCTTAATAAAGGATATAAAAGTCCTCCTAGAGCTAAAATTGTTACACCAGAACCCCCGGTTAAAGCGGTAAAAAACCCACATAACAAAACAACCACAACCGGTGTTCCTCCTCTTATCCATCCAAAAGTGCTGCTGAAAACGTCAATCATTCTTCGGGAAGCACCGCTTTCTGCTAAAATATATCCAGCCAAAGTGAAAAGAGGAATTGTAGGGAGTGTTGGTGAAACAACAATTCGGTACATTTCAGCTGGTATAGCAGAAATTGGTGTAAAATCACCCCAGAAAAAAAGGACAGCAACACCTCCCAACCCGACGAAAATTGGTGCTCCGTACAGAACTGAGACGCTCAAAATTCCAAGACCAATCCATATCAACCAATACTCATTCTGAAAAACACCGGTTAGTCCTATAATTATCCATAAGACTGTCATCATCAGGATGGAAGCACGGTATAAATTATTCTCAGTGCTATTGATGAGGATTTGAATAGCGATCAAACCAAATGAGAAGGGCATGACAGCCTGGGTAAACCAGCGTGGGATATTTGGTGCAATATCAACGGAGTAAGCAAACTCAACCTTCACCAATTCCCAACTACCCCACATCAGAGTTAGAACAACAATAAAAGAGATAACTTTAGCTATCCATCTCCCAAAATGAAATTGCTCATCAATCGAAAAAAGAGGGGTTGTTGTTAGAGCGAGAAGTTTATTCTGACGGGCTGCAAGAATAGCACCAAGAAAACCAATCCATAAGGTCAAATGCTGAACAAGTACCGGGGAAGCTGGAATACCACGAAAATTGACAAATCGTGCAATGGTCTCAAAAGTAGGAATAAAAACCATCGTGAAGAATACGGTTAAAGCCAAAATGTCCTCCCCCCATTTCAGCCGTTCAACCAGATGGATTTTTGTCCGATTCACAGTTGGACAAGTTGTATCACTTGGATTCTCTCTGCTTCATCAATTCTATCGCCTGATCAAATATATCTTCCGGAATAAAGGTGCCCCGAATATCAGGATACCATGTTTTCAAGTGCGACTTCCAAAATAAATGATCTTCCACAGACTGAGGATGAACAACAAGGCCATTTTTTTTCATAATCTCAATGGATTTATCATCATCATAACGATGGATCCTCTGGTGGCTGGCTCCAATTTCCTGCGCAATCCCCAATAAAGATTTTTGATAGACAGATGGTATTCGGTCCCAAATACGATTGTCAATGATTATAGAACTTGTCAATAATCCCCATTTCATTTCCAACATATGATTTGCAATTCCAAACCACTGTGATGCCAATGCAGCTATTGGAGTTACACCGATAGCATCAATTAATCCCGTTTGTAACCCGGACAAAATATCTATTGATGCGAGTGGAACAGCCATATAACCACCTTTTCCCCACAATTCAGCTGCTTTATAATCTCCTGCCCAGGTAAATATTTTTGCTTTTTTTAAATCTTCCGGATATTGAATAGGTGTTACGGTAAACCAATGCGCCCAACCAACATCCGCCCATAACAAGGGGGTAAAACCATTTTCCTTGATTCCTTCTTCAAGTTTTTTCCCAATCTTTTTTCGGAACCAATCTACATCATCGTAGTCGTCAAATAACATGGGGATAATATATACATTGACATCAGGATTAATTTCGGAAAGCCCTTCAGTGGTAATGGCCGCCGCATGGATCTGCCCAATCCGCATTTTTCGTATCATATCACGTTCATCACCTACCACACCACTGGGATAAATTCGTAAAATAACATTCCCCTCGGTTGCGGTTTTCCATCTCTGCCCCATTTCCATTAACATTCCGTGCCAATCCGTACCTTCCGGGGCAAGTGTGGCCATTTTTATTACAGTTTTTTTCCCTGCTACGAGAACAGACACCAAAATCATGAGAAAAATAGCGTTTTTGAATAAACGTTTCAGCATATCAATAAAATAATTCCTCTTTTTGTTCTAAAAGCCAACGGGCACGGGACTGGGCAATGATATTGGATAATTTTAATTCCGGATCTATATCAATATCAATAGTTAAAGCTTTTTTCAAAAGCTCTTCGAATTCCTTGTGATCCTGGTTATTTACTGAAACAAGTTCCGCCAATGTTACATATGGACTGCAATCATGTCCCCCTGATGATTCTATAGCTTTTTTAAAATACAATCTAGCCAGTTTTTCACCTTTTCCACCCTGGTCAGGCCTCTTCATTGAATATGAAATCATTGCCGAATAGAGCGCCCCCTTATTCCAGTCAGAATCTACATCTATTGCCCGTTCTAAAAGCCAACCAACTTTAGGTAATTCGACGACATAATCCAAATCTCCTCTACTAGCAGAAATGGCTCCACCCCAAGCTGCAGCAGTCCAATAAAAAAATGGAACATCTTCTTTTTTGAAAGTAAACGATTCCATTTTTGTTGCTTCCATCAAACTATCAAATCCAGGATAATGAAATTTAATTCCTCTTAACCCATAATCTTTGGCACGATTAAAAATATTCTGTGCACGATGGTATAATTTCTTCCCCTGATGATAATTTTTTACAACTTCTCTATCAGCTTTCTCCATCAGGAAACCATAAGAATATATTGTTAAATTGGAAACAGCCTTCAGAAGTAAATCGGGATTATCAGGATTGCGGGCTACCTGCTTCTCAATTCTGTCAACTTTCAAAGCATAAATATTTTCCGCAAGATTAGGTTGGTTCCGGACCAGATAAGCAGGAGTACACGCAGTAGTAAATAGAATAAAAAGGAATATTCCTGATAGTTTTTGGCTCCAAATCCGGTGACTTTCAGCCATCAAAATTCCTAAGAATAATATTAACTAACGAGGTCTCTATATAGAGGAAAATCCCCGCAAAGATTCAGCACTTCAGACATCACAGTTGATAATAAATCTTCACTGTCTGGGGAAGATATTACCTTATCAATCAACGCTACTATTGTTTTCATTTCATCTTCTTTCATCCCGCGAGTCGTTACTGCTGGTGTACCTATTCGAATTCCACTGGTGATAAAGGGACTTTTCTGATCAAATGGTACCATATTTTTATTGACAGTAATTCCAACCTTTTCAAGGGCATTTTCCGCTTTTTTCCCAGTGATGCCTTTTTCTGTCAGATCAATGAGAACCAAATGGGTATCTGTCCCGCCAGAAACAAGATGATATCCTCTGGAAAGAAATTCTTCAGCCATACTTTTAGCATTATCAACTATTTGACGAGCATATTCCGAAAACTCCGGTTTTAAAGCTTCCCCAAAAGCTACAGCTTTAGCGGCTATGATATGCATGAGAGGTCCACCCTGAATACCCGGCATCACCATGGAGTCAATCAATTCTGAAATCATTTTCACTCGGCCGGACTTCGGAGCAACTTTCCCCCAAGGATTTTCTCTATCCTCACCCATCATAATCATTCCTCCCCGAGGACCTCTGAGAGTTTTATGGGTGGTTGTCGTAATTACATCACAGTAAGGAATTGGAGAGGGGTGCAAACCCATTGCCACTAGACCTGCCGGATGGGCGATATCCGCCATGAGAAATGCATCTACCTCATCGACTACCTCCCGAAACTGCTCAAATTCAATGAAACGAGGATAGGCACTACCTCCACAGATTATCATTTTTGGTTTATATTTTCGGGCAAGATTCCATACCTCGTCAAAATCAACACGCCCCGTATCAGGATGGACATGGTAGGAGACAAAATTAAATAATTGTCCAGAAAAATTAACTGGACTTCCATGAGTCAAATGACCACCATGAGCCAAGTCAAGACCCATGACTGTATCCCCGTTTTCCAGAAATGTCATCAATGCAGCCATATTCGCCTGTGAACCGGAATGGGGCTGTACATTGGTATATTCTGCATTGAAAAGCTGTTTTGCCCTATCCCTTGCAAGGTTTTCCGCTTCATCTACAAACTGGCAACCACCATAATACCGTTTACCCGGATACCCCTCCGCGTATTTATTCGTCATAACTCCACCAGCCATTTCCAACACCGCATTACTCACAAAATTCTCTGAAGCAATGAGCTCCAAAGTTTCGTCCTCTCTCCTGATTTCTCTATTCAGGATTTCAAATAGTTCACCGTCCGTATCTTTTAAATTCATTTGCTTAAAAGGAACGACTTTTGTTACCAGGTGGGATCTTTTTTCAATCGTTCTTCCACCCAATTATAACATGCTGTTTCCGGTAACAAATATCCTTTACTTTGTTTATCAGGATCTATCATAAACCAGTTGGCTCGTGAAAACAGCGTTTCATTCTCTTTTAACCAAGCTGCTGAACCAGAATAATGTGTATAATTATTTTCTTCTGCTAACTGAAAATATTTATATGCCAACGAAGCCACAATTCGATCATCATTAGTAATATCAGTGGACCGACAGGATTGGAAAGCCTTATAATAGACGTTTCCTTTTTGTCCAAAACCCTGACCTGACGATTTTGATACCTGAATAGCTTTATCTGCCCAGAGTAAGGCTTTTCTAAAATTCTGTAACTCTATATACAATTTAGAAGTTTGGACAATTATATGGAGATCCCTTGGATCAAGTTTTAATAAGTCCTCATAAACTCTTGAGGCGTTTTCCAAATCATCAATTTCAGAATATGCTTGAGCTAATTTCCTGTAGGCAATCTTACTGTTTCTATCAAATCTGATCACCTTCTTTAAAACATCCACTGCTTCTTCTGGTCTATCCGCTGATAATAATCTATCAGAAAAATCCAGACCGTAAGCAGTATTCTCAGGATTCCTTTCGAAAAGTTCTCGAATATAATCCAAAGGATCTTCGCCAACCTGTTCTAGGGCTATTTTCATTTCACCCTGATATATTTCATTGTTGGGGTCTTTTTCTAAAAGGAGGCGTAGAACATCAATCTGGTCTTCATATCGATTATTTTCACCATAAACCTTAGATAACTCAATCATATTTTGCAAATCATCAGGCGCCCTATCCATTATTTTCTCTAATTCAACAATATAGTGATCAAATTTCCCCTGCTTTTTGTAAGAATATGCCAAGCGTTTTCGTAAATCAATACTTCCCGGAAGTTTCTGCAATCCTTTCAAAAGGACTTCTTCAGAGTTTTCAAAATGACTTAAATATTCGTGAGCAATTGCATAATATAAATAAATTTCTTCAGGAGGTGCCAACACGGGATCAAATTCATCACAGCCAAGTTCATCAATCTCTCTATAAATTTGTACTGTAGCTTCCCAATCTTGATTGCGGTAATATTCAGCCGCACTACTCATTAATCGGGGACATCTGAGTTCTCTCAAGGAGTCTAATCGTGCTTGTTCAGCACGATCTTTTTCCTCAGGATCCATTTCGGGGGGCACACACATAGAAACAAATAGTACAACAACAAATGCTAACCACAACTTAGGAAAAATTATAACCTGTCTCATGTTTATCTTTCTCTCCTTTTAATAAACCAAATATCTCCTAAACTGATACCAACACTGAATTGTTGAATCAGTTCATCATTCACATCCAATCCATCTCTCTGGCTGATTGAAAATCCAAAATCAATCTGATTATCAGTGACGCCAAATTTAACACCAAAACCGAAAGAAAACCCCTTTGCATCTATCCTTTTCCCCATGTGATATAAAGTATATTGTTTAGCAAAAAAGCCGCCACGACAATGAAATTGATTCAAGATTTGACGGGGAAGCCTACGTGAGAATAAAGCAAGTCCAAGACTGATCTGATCCAATGATACAATCTTATCATTGAGTACAGAAACAGTATGCCCATTATCTCCCCGGTCATACCAATGACTCCCTTCAGAAAGAATGTGGAGTCTTGGACGGATATTTACATCAAGACCCACCTGAATTTCAAAGGGGTCTATTTCACCAATTGAATTAGACTGAATTGCATCAGGGATCAAGGAAAGATCGGGGAAATCGGAATAATATGATCCATCATGATTTCCCGATTCATTGTTATCTTCGAATGGTTGATGGGAAATGCGATTGACTGATAACGGTTTTAAAGCACTCTCCAAGGAGAGGTAAAAACCCATTCCATAGTCTTTATATTTTAACCTCTTACTATGGAAAAACAATTGCATCATCGTACCAGAATAAATATCTTGTTCCTTCTGAATATAATCCGTTCCATCAATACTAATTGAAGTAATCCCTCTGGAAGATCCAAATAGGTAATTGATAGTTATTGCCATTGATTCCAGAGAAGTTAATGGAAAGGCTACAGATGGTTTTAATGAAGCAATTCCACCATATCCGGATACCGATTTTCTCACTGTCAAACTATCACCATAAATGCCATCGTCCACCGAATTCTCCACTCCAATAACTGAGTATCGCCGATTTGTATTTGGCGCTATTGAAAGTCCAAAAGCATACTTATTTTTAATCGGAATGATTAACTGCATCTGTTGTAAATAAGTACTACCATTCTTTATCAAACCAGATTGAATTTCAGATTGTTGTCCTCCATACGTTCCAGATAGATATGTGTAATTAAGCTGGCTCCAGGTAACCGGGTTGGAAATCGAAACACCTTCCTGAAATGAAGGTAAAAGGCTCATCGGAGAAGTTCCCATTGATGCCGCATCAGAATTGGATGCTGGAGAGCCAATTCCAAATGCATTCATGAGAGATTGGCTGAAACCCACAGACAGCAGGGCAAATAAACTAAATAATTTAATTCGTAGCAACATAACGCATTAAAATATAGGGTTTGAAGGTATTATCATTAATGAAAGTAACAATAGAAAACGGATCATCATTTGCAGGCGAACTGGATAACTGTAGTTCATAGTGGGTCAGTTGGTTAAGATAGATATAATTTACGAAATCTCGGACGTTCAATATTAATAGGCTGTCTACTGTTGAAGAAGTAGCTCCGATAAATTCAAGAGCAGTAGTATCCATTTGTTCTACAGAGAACAGGTCGATATCGTTTATTGAAATAGAATCCTTCAATGGGTAAGCAAATACCTTAAAACTATTGATTGTGGTATCGCACTTCAGATAAAGATCAGCATCCTTAAAGATGATATTATCAGGAAGCATCGATAAAGTGTCCAAATTGAAGCGAAGGATAGACTTTAATCCTTTTGCTCTACCAATAGAAAAAGTTGAGTCTCCTTCTTCCCATTCACCAGGATTTACAATTATCAATTTATATCTTGCTGTATAAGTCACTGTATCTACCCAAGTTGAATCCCATGTAGAGTCAGGAATTTCCATGGTTCTTGAAAATTGGACTTCAAGTTTTGGATTTGTGAAAGCAACTAATGAATCTGTTTCTCCATCGCCACTAATTTTAAAGGTGTAACTGTTTAACCGGGTAGCATCAAGCATGTAATTATTAAATAATGAAGTAGCACCGAACGAGAAATGAACATTTCCTAACGTGTCAGTAGAGGAGATAGGTGAATCGAATCCTATTGTGTCCAGTGTCGAATTAACAGTATAAAATGAAGATTCATTCTCTAAAAAGATCGTCGTATCACCATCACCTGAAAAATAGGAAAGGACAGGATGATATTGTGAATTACTAGAGTCAACCAAAGTCAGAGAAAATGTAACATCCTCAATTGAATCGACAAAATAATAGGAGGTACTATCACTAGAATACGTTGTATCCAGAAAAAATGGAGTAGATACAGGATAAACTTCAACCAAGGAATAGATCTCAGAAAATCCATCTCTTTGCCCGTAGTATAGTTCCGACAGTCCTCCCATCTCAGGTGCAGTTTGGTAAGAACGAAAATAACTGGTGGAATTCGGATCGATTCGAAATGAAATTACATCGCCTTCGCTCAGTTCATAAGGTATTGGTTCTTCTGAACAGCTAAAGAACAGTATGGGGATAAAAATCCACAATATTGGAAAAGCGTAGAATAGTTTTTTCATGAAATACGATAAATGGAACGGGGGATCAGCCGGAAAGTTTCTTCAGAATAATTTCCATTTCATTGGCAATTGCGGAATAGTCTGGCGTTTCGATACTATCCAAATCAATAATACTCAGTTTCTTCTTATTTGCTTTTACTCCATTGAGTTTCAGCAATTTATTAGCTACATTGTTCCCTGGGGTATTGAACACAATAATATGATCAGAAAAATGGGAAGAGACTTCAAAAGTATTGATAGATTTCCCTTTAATAGTATCAGGAACTTTAACTCCTGCAGCCTCATAGGCTTTTCGACTAAAAACAGAACATTCATCTATGGAATGAATGACCTGAACAGTTTTAATTCCTTTATAAAATTTTTCCTCTTTGTACCGCTGATTATAAATGATAGGAACCATGGATGACTGCCACCCATTACAAATAATAATATCAGGACACCAGAAAAGATGTGGTAAAGTGGCCAGAGAGGCATTCCCATAAAATGAATATCGCATAGGGTTATCACTCAAGATTCGGCCATTTTTTGATTTATATACTAGATTTGATAAAGGTTTAAACCAATCTAAATGCTCCAAAAAATAGACTTGAACTCTTGTCCTGGGGATAAAAGCACTTTTCGCTGATGTCATCTGGTCTTTACCATCAAATAAAAATGGAATTTCCCTTAACCGAATGACTTCTCTTAATATAAATTTTCGTTCACTGATAAAACCATATTTGGGATGCATAATCCGAATATCATGGTCTTTCGCCTGCAAAAGCAGGGGTACATTAGCAGAGAAATCAGCAAGGGATGTAGCATTTGCGAAAGGTGTGATTTCTGTTGTCAGAAAAAATAGTTTTAACCCCATAAACTTTATTCTACTGTTAATTGCTTAATGGTTTCTCTAGCAATATGTAGGTATTCACTGTCAGGGTAATAATCAACCAGATACTGATAAGCCTCTTTTGCTTTATCAGTATTGCCCATATTTAAAAATGCATGACCAAGTTTCAGTTGAGCATCAGCATCTTTATCAGAAGAAGGGAATCGGCTCACTTTATTAAACTCGGTGATAGATCGTTTATAATTTTTTTGTGAATAATAACATTCTGCTAACCAATATTGACTATTGTCAGCCAATTTCATATCATTATTAGGATCAGATTTAACTATAGTAAAAAATCCTTTAATTGCCTCTTCATAATTTCCTTTGTGATAATTACTCATGGCATCTATGTAGATTGCTTTGTATTCTACAGGACTTACTTTTACGGATGAGCTAATTATACTCTTTTCTGATTTTAAATTATACATCTCTGAAAAGCTGTTAGTCAAAGTCACAATTTTGTTTTCAATCATTACTAATTTTGCCAAAATTTCAAAATTAGTACTATCAGTCCGACCAGCGCTATCCTCTAACAATTGAATTTTATTTTCATTTCTGTTGATGCGATTAATCAACGCTACATTTGATGAAACCATTGATTTAGTTAAGGAATCAGCAGCTTTAAGAGCATTTAACAAATTAGGCAAGAGAATATTAATATGAGTTTCAAGGGAATCAATCCTTACTCTTTCTCTTTTTAACTGTGCCTCGAGAGATTTTAATTCCCCTTGGGCAAACAAAGTTGTTACCAAAATTGTCAACGCAATAGTATTCTTAAGTAGTTTTGTATTTTTCATAGATATCCTATTAAAATAATTATAAAAATGAATGGTCAAATTTACCCCTCAATCGAAGGAACTTCAATAAGTTTTACCCCGCTTTAGATTATTCAGTTGAATCTACACCAACATTCATTACAATACCAACCATCATAAAGCATGACATTAAAAATGACCCTCCGGATGATATAAATGGAAGAGGAAGCCCTTTTACGGGAATCATTCCAACAGTCATTGCTATATTTACAAAAACATGAGCCATAAATAAAGAGGCAATCCCAATTAAAACCAAACCTGAAAAACGATCCTTAGATGAATACCCTAATTTTACCATTTTTAAGATCATCCATGTAAACACGAGTATTATCACTAAAATAAAAACAAATCCTAGTTCTTCTCCAATGACAGAAAGAATAAAATCGGATTCCTGGACAGGTAAAAATTTCAGGTGGGTTTGTGTCCCTGCTCCCCATCCTTTCCCAAAAGCACCACCAGAACCAATTGCAGTCTGGCTCTGAATAATCTGGTAAGAAGCACCTAGTGGATCTAACTCCGGATTAAATAATGCTAGAATCCGATTTTGCTGGTAATCTTTCAATGAATTCCAGAGTACAGGGGCAAGGAGCCCAAGAAAAAGATTGCTAAAATATATCACGAGACCAAAAATCAATTTCGGCCTTTCTAAAAAGATTATAATAATCATAAGAATTCCCCATATCGAAAATGAAAGTGTATGAAAAGCTGTCAATACGCTCAATAAAGGGGCAAGAAAAAGAAAAATATGATATGACCTGGCGCCAGCCCAATAAAGCATTGGTAAAAGAGGTGTAAGAAGAACCAGAGCCGTTCCTAAATCTGGCTGTTTTAAAATGACCACAGCAGGAATTGCTACCATTATTAAAGGGAAGAAAAATGACGAAAAGTTTTTCATTTCAAGATTATGATCAGATAAATATTTTGCAAGACTAAATACAATAATCAATTTTGCAAATTCCGATGGCTGGAATCCAACAGGTCCCAGATCAACCCACCGGTAAGTGCCTGCAATAGTTCTGCCGAAATATGGTAAAAAAAGCACTCCAAGCACAATAAAGTATATTGTAAAAATATATTTGTGGATTAAATATTTTGGAATGAATATCATAGTCAATAACCCGATTAAGGATGGCCCAAGAAACACTAACTGTTTAAAAAATGAACTCCTTAAAATATCCGCACTCTGATGGACAGAAATACTTAATAAAGAAATTAATCCAATGAACGTCAGAACCATACTGGCAATAATGATTGTAAAAGGACTCTTAGAAAAACGATTTCCGCTTACAGCAAACATCAAGGAGTTTTGAGTACCATTTGTGATTGTTTTGTTGGTAAAAAATACCGGGAATATGCACTACGTGCAATGGGGGCAGCAATCTCCCCTCCATGTCCACCGTTCTCAATTAATATTACTGTTGTTAGTATTTGGTTATCCTTCTTTCCAAATCCGATGAACCATGCATGAGGCTCTCCATGCGGATTTTCTGCAGTTCCGGTTTTACCCCCTATAATTAATCCCTTGATTTGTGGATCAGCAGATCGACCGGTACCTCGATTATCGGAAACTGTCGCCAGTAAATATTTTTCAATTTTATTCCAGGTATTATCTGAATATTGGGGTCGAATTCCCTTTTCTTCATTATCCTCCTGTACAAAATGTAATCGCCCTGCATTGCCGTGAGTGGCTATTTCATTAATGAATTGTACCATTTGAATTGGAGTCACAAGTACATCTCCCTGTCCAAGCGCCAAGTTTAATAAATTTCCTCGTGACCATCCCCATTTCCCATATTTCCTATTCATATATTTTTCTGTAGGTATGACTCCCGTTTTTTCATAAGGCAAATCAATCCCTGTTTCCTGGCCAAAACCAAAATCAAAACAATTGTCTACCCATTGGGACAGGGATAATTTCTGAACCATCTGGTAAAAATAAATATTACATGATCGAGCGATACCCGTTTGTAAATTAACGGAGCCATGACCGGTTTCATTCCAGCAATGAAAAGTACGATCGCCAAATTGATACGAACCGGTGCATTCCACCTCCTTTGATGGATCTAATAAGTTTTCTTCTAACAGGGCAAGGGCAGTGATTATCTTGAAGGTTGATCCTGGTGGATATAAACCAGTAATAACTCGATCCATCAATGGTCGATGGGGATCATTGCGGACTTCATTCCAATCACTTTTAAGCATTTTACCAGTAAAAATATTTGGGGGATAATCCGGTTTGCTCACATAAGCAAGTATTTCTCCTGTCACGGGATTAGATAATACAGCTATACCCCGATAATCTTTCATCTTCTCTTCCATTAACAATTGGAGATTTGCATCAATCATTAATGTTATGTCAGCCCCAGGTTCAGAACGCCGGTTGTTATACCCCTTGACTTCCTCCATTTCCCTGCCCAAGGCATCTACTTCAAGATACTTAACACCACGTGTCCCCTTGAGTCGAGATTCATAAAACTTCTCTAGCCCAGACCATCCAATCAAATCCCCAAGTTCATACACATTAGGATTTCCTAGTTTTTCTTGGACTGGTTTATCAACTTCTTTTAAATATCCCAGAAAATGCGATCCATTAATTCTGCTGGGATAATATCGCTCTGGAAACTGTTTATAATTAACTCCAGGCAAATCCAATATATTCTCTTCAAGAACACTAATCTGATGAAAGGTAAGATCTTTCATCAACCGTGTTGGAACAAATTTAGCCCTATAATATTTCTTGAAATTTTCAGCGATAATCAATGAGTCAATTCCAGTACATTGACTAATGGAATTGAATATCTTCTCCTTTTGCTCCATTTCCCCCGGTATTGCGGTTAAAATATAAGTTGGATAGTTATCTACTAAAATATTTCCATTTCTATCAAGAATTAATCCCCTGGGAGCATTAACAGTTACAGCACGAATTCGATTGATTTCTGCTTTATGTTTGTACTTTTCATATCGAAAAATCTGTAAATAGAAAAATCGACTCAAGAGTATTAACATTAGAAAAATAACAACTCCTGTAACAATATAATACCGCTGCTTTGATATTAAGTTTTCTGCTTTAAGCATTTAGTCGTCTTGTTGAAGCGGAATAATCATTTGAAAAATTGCGAGAAAACCAAGGGTATAACCCGATGTCAAAATCCATTTTAACCAAAAAACAGTCATTGTAGTTTCAAATAAATCCTGATACCGGATAAAAGAATAGATAAAGAAATGAAATAAAATTATTCCAAGCCAAGTCAAATGATAATATGTTGGAATCATTTTATAATACTTGCCGTGTAAAAATCCTGACAAATACCCGGTTATAACATACGTAAGGGAAGTCAATCCAAAAAATGACCCAACTCCGGTAAAATCAACTAACAGTCCCAGGAAAAATCCAACAATTACACTTGGAAAACTGCCATGATGTAATCCAATATATAAAATATAAATCAGAACAAAATCTGGACGGATACCATTTATAGAAAGAAAATCTGCCAAGATAAACTGTAAGAAAAATACACCAACTAATGAATATATCAATTTAATCCAGTTCATCACTTTGATCCGTAATAACAAAAACATTAATCAGCGAACCAAGATCATCATTGACACGTACAGAAATAATCTTTTGAAAACTGCCCCGTTCATCTGTAATACCAATAACCTCACCTACAGGAAGATTTCTCGGGTAAATTTTACTGAATCCCGATGTCACAACCTTGTTCCCCATTTCTATTGCCGCATTTTTCTGTACTTCCCTAATCTCGCAGAGATTCCTTCCCACCCAACGAAGTATTCCAGTCGCTTCACTGGGTAGTATCCTTACGCTCAACCGAAAATTCAAGTCACTCAGTAATTGGACAACCGAAGAACGATCTGCTACAAGTATCGTCTTTCCAACTACGCCAGAGGTTGTAAGTACAGGGTTGTTCACTCCAACCCCGGAAAGGGAACCAACATCAATTGAAATAGACGTTATATTTGAATGCAATCCTTTGTTAATCACTTTTGATGCTAAAAGTGTCAACTTGCTTTCACGCTTAAATTCCAACAGTTGCTCAAGACGTTTATTTTCTGATACAAGTTGGAGCATGGATTCAACCTGAAGAGATAATCGAAGGTTCTTCTCTCTTAAAAGAGTATTTTCCTCTTCAAGTAAAAAAGATGATTTTACCCATGTCAGGGGAGAATAAAGGAAGGAAAATATATCAAGAGTTTTACTCCTGATCAGATCCAAACTGGGCGATGAATCACCAGTTAATAGGATGTTTAGTGAAAGACTAAAAAAAATTACAAATGCAATATGAGGTTTATTCCGAAGAATAGATAAATATAAACTCCTCACAACCACCTTACATTAACACATCCTCATATTTCTTCACATTTTCTAAAACAATTCCAGTACCACGTACAACGGATAACAATGGTTCTTCAGCTACATTCACAGGAACATTGGTTCGTTCCCTGATTATTTGATCAATGCCTTTTAAAAGGCTGCCTCCCCCGGTCATAATAATCCCTCGATCAAGGATATCCGAAGCCAGTTCCGGGGGTGTTTTTTCCAATGCATGTTTCACTGCTTCCACAATGGAATTTATAGGATCTTTCATTGCTTGACGTATTTCATCGGAGGATACTTCAATTGTTTTCGGAATACCGGATACAAGATCGCGTCCCTTTACAGAAATAGTGATTGGTTTTATCCTCATCGCAGATCCTACAGATTTTTTGATAGCTTCACCTGTGGGAAGACCAATTTCAAGCTTGTGCTCAGATCGAAACCAAAGAATAATTGCTTCATCCATCTCATCCCCCGCAATGCGGATAGCTTCCTTAGTAACAACACCATTTAATGCAATGACGGCAATCTCTGTAGTACCCCCGCCAATATCTACAATTATATTTCCTATAGGTTTGCTGATATCAAGTCCAATTCCTATCGCCGCTGCAACAGGCTCTTCAATCAAATATACTTCCCTGGCATTAGCACGTTGACCAGAATCCTTAACAGCGCTTTGCTCCACCGCTGTTACCCCGCTTGGTACACAAAGAACCATCCGAGGTCTTGCAAGTCGGTTTAGGTTAATTTTACGGATAAAGCCCTGCAGCATTCCATCTGTCATATTAAAATCCGCAATAACGCCGTCCTGGAGAGGACGGATTGTTTCTAAATCCCTATGGGTTTTTCCAACCATGTCCTTTGCTTCCTGACCAACAGCAACAATTTTCTCATCATGGACAGACCGGGCAACAATTGAGGGCTCATTAATTATAATTCCCCTCCCCTTCAACCAAATGAGCGTGTTAGCAGTCCCAAGATCAATGGCAACATCCCCAGACATCCAGTTAAACGTGTTTGAAATGGCACCTAAAAACCCCATATAAACCCAGCTAATTATTTTTTATTGTAAAATATTTATCAAGAAAGTTAAGATAATTCTTATTCATTTCATTAAGAATTGTTTTATTCAGTCGGTTTATAAATAAAAGAGAATTTAGTGAGGTTATAAAATTTTTTCGCAGTTACCTCTTACCTGGACAATTTAGAGATGCTGAAAACAAAAAACCCCGCTCTAAGCGGGTTTTTTTTAACGCATCAACTTTATTTCAACAAAATCATTTCTTTTGTTTCCATAAAATCACCAGATTTTAATTTATAAATGTAAACTCCAGCACTTATCCGATTACCCTGTTCATCTTTAGCATCCCATTGAATGGTCTTAACACCAGGCTCCTGCGTGCTATTCACCAGTGTTTTAACGAACCTCCCTAGCATATCGTAAACAGAAATGGTTACCTGTGAAGACTGAAACAATTCATATTTGATTGTCGTAGTTGGATTGAAGGGATTGGGATAGTTTTGATGAAGAACAAATTGTTCAGGCAATGCTGTCTCACTTTGAACAGAAGCCCAACTGTCAAGAGTTGCAGAATAAACGCCTATTCCGTGGGTAGCTGCTACAATATAGCCATCTCCTTCTCTTCCTACCAAAGCATCAACAACTACGTTCCCCATTAGGTCTGATCCTTCAAGCGCCCAGACAGTGTTATTTCCGTCTAATTCGTCCGTAGAATAGACTCCGATGGATGTTCCCAAGAAATAATATACTTCACCATCATAGGGCATAATGAAACTCGTTCTTACAGAAGGTCCGTAGCCTGTCCCATCTGAATTCTCCTCCAAATTACCGCTGATGTTTGTCCAGTTGTCTCCAGCATCAGCTGTGTGCCATACACTGATAACCCCGTAATTAGAAAAAGTCACCACTGTCTCATCACCATCGGAAGGATTAACAGAAATCCATGACACAAAACCCTCAGGAAAAGAGTCTGATGTAATATTTTGGGACTCACCTGATGTCCCCCCTTCATCAGCCCCATCCAATTTCCATACTTCTCCATTGCTTGTACCATAATACAATCTATGGCTTGGGCTATTCTTTGAACTGGCCAGAGCAGATACGGGTTCATCACAGCTAGTTGCAGTCAGTTCCACCCAGTGCGATTGCATATCCTCATTACCATCATTATAAAAATCGGAGATCCCATCATTTCTCCATATTGTTTGTCCACCCGCATAGTAAAATATGTCCTCATCTGATGCATCAAGTATAAAAGGTGTGATCCAGACCATTCCTATTGCATTCTCCGGGTTTAATTGAGCCCATGCACTCCCATCACTCTTCATAATAAGCGTGTTACCATTTTGAGAAGAAGCAATAACTACTGCACCTTCGTGAGCTATTGCAGAGTATCCACCATCTCCAGAGTATACTTCATTCCAATTAGCTGATTCTGAATTTGAATCCACAGCCCAAGTTCCATTATCCTGCATCCCACCAATAATCAAATGTTCTTCTTCTCCTGTAGGATCAATGGAAACATGATAAAACTGTGTGGTGTAGTATCCATTACTTAATGATGACCACACAATATCATTTTGCGATATGTTATCCGTTTTTGAAATCCCTCCATCGTGCCCAGACAATAAGGATGTCCCGTTAAAAACCAATGCATGTTGATCAGGATGATGATTCTCATATTGTGAAATATCATTTGCCGGGGAATAACCCCCGATCCAACTGGTATTATCTGAAGAAGAAAAACCATCTGTAGAACGATACAGATTTGTTCCCCCAATAACAACAAAATCTGGATCATCTGATTTTACTTTAATAACCATGTCGTAGGATCCCTGAGAATCATAATTACCAACGTCACCACCATAAGCTGGAATGTTTTCACTCCTGTTATCCCAAGAATCTGACGCAATTGTATACTGCCATAAGAAGTGATCGGTAGGTTGATCCCCGCTCGTATGACCTAGAAAATAAATGACACTGTTATCATCCGAGATATCAAGAACAATACGCTTGTAAAATGAGGGAAAACCAGAAGGAGTGATGGAAATCCAGCTATCTCCATTATCTTCACTAACATGAACGCCTGAGACGCTTGTCATATAATCAAGGCTTCCAATAGATCCAATTGTTGCACACAATTGACCATCTGTAGTGATATCAATATCTGTATAGCTAGGAAAATAATCAGTAGGCACTAATATTTTTTCAAACGTCTCACCTCCATTTGTACTTCTTTCTATACCCTGCCAAGTAGCTACATACACATATCCATTAACAGGACTTACTTTTATTGTCCAAGTGTAATCAAACCTGCTTACTTCATTTGGAATATCTGATGCTGTAAATGTTAAACGATCCCAGCTCTCTCCCCCATCTTCCGATTTGTAAATCCCATTGCCTAAATACAATGCACCTCCCCCACTTGCATCTTGCGCAGAGTTTCCACTTTTCTCTCCAGTGCCATAGTACCAGATGTTAGGGGAACTTGGATCTTGTGCGATCGCTGTAACACTATGGAGATCTCCAGGTTCCGTAGTCATTGTCCAGCTCTCCCCATCATCAGTTGATCTCCACATTCCGCCCGATACCCCACCAGCGAGAATAATATTTTCATTATTAATATCAATGGCTAAAGCACGCGTCCGGCCACCCACGTTAAACGGACCACGCCTATCCCATGAGACTGTCCGATTATCTCTCTCTCCCTGAGACCATCCTATTTCCTCCCTATTTGGAAGTGTTTTTGCGTAACTCAGTTCTTTCTCTCTGATTCTGTATGGAACACGACCTGTTTCAGGATCTTTTGTTCTTTGAAACTCATAATCAAGCCTTGCGTAGGGATTATCTCCGCTTCCCGTTGCCATTTTTTCATTGATAATTTTTGGACTTGGTTTAGTGAGGTCCAGACTCTTCAATTGCTTACTAACTAGGAATAAGAGTACGGCGAAAAAACCGGTAAAGAGTAGCATGTATTTTTTATTTTTCATGTTTATTTTCCCCATGTGTTTCATTTTGATCTAATTGTTAGTCAAAGCAATATACTTCTTTTTTCTTTTTCAAGCAAACTTCAAGCAAAAAATTAATAAACAATTATTTCATATTCACCTATAATATATTCATGTAATGTCTCCCCGCTAACTGAAATAACATTAATAGAATTTATATCAGCAGTAAATGAGACATTTTTTGATAGGCCGGGAAGATCTTTTTTTGAATCTGGATATACTTCCTTAGTGGGCCCGGTAGTAAACTGAAATCTAACAGAAATTTTATCGTTCAGCACTAGGGAAGATCCAAAATCTGAACCATAACCTATAATGGAGTCAATTCTTATTATTCCGGTGCAGGGTGCAATTTCACATGGTTTTGTGGAATGAGGAATCAATTCCAAACTATCTAATTCCACTACAGTAGCTTTAGCACGGCACGTATTAGGTGGAATCCTTGTAATCTTTGATAGAAATTGTTTTGTTGAAATTTTATCCTGTTTTGATTTAATCCCAGAATTTTTAGGTAAATGAGTACAATTTCCAAATATCAATAGACATATTAAACAGAATACAGTTTTACTAAAAACGCACATTAAAATAATTAACTACTTTTTATCTTTTTTGTCACAAAGTTTATTTCTTTCTATATAAAAAAAGTCTATAAGTTTTATACTTCATAAAGGCATCTATATTCTTATACCCCGAAAAATAGACCCGGTTAATTTTCTCGAACCTTTCCTTAAATTTCCAGTTCAGTAATTTTGAAAACCCAGGATAGTTGCTCTGAAAATATCTGCTTATCATATCTCTAAATGGAAATCCGACCTCACTAAGAAAATCATCAAGAATCTGAATAGTAGGAGCTGTTTCTTTTGTGATATCAATATTTTCAATTTCCTCAAAAGAAAATTGAGATAATATTTCTTGAAAATTTGAGAGGCTATGTCCTCCACCCAGCGGGCTTTTTCCTTCTGCATCTGTTCTAAAAAAATCACAGATTAAGAGGTAACCATTTTCGCTCAGTAATTCTAAAGATTTTTCTAGAGCTGCTTGAATATTGATATATTGAAAACTTTCGCTGAAAAGAGCCAAATCATAGCGTTTTTCTGTTTTGACATCTTCGTAAATACAAGGAAATACTTCAACAGACTCTCCTAATTTATCATGAATTTGATTCGTAAGGTATTTGCTTGGAGAGACACAATCTACCGAGAATTTCTTTTCAATTAATCTTTTCGCAAAATTACCGGAGCCACTTCCAACATCCAAAATTTTCTGAGTGCCTTCAGGAATATGAGAAAAAATAAAATCTGAATAATTTTTCTGTGCTTTTGGAAAATTTACTACATCAACTTCCAAATCTTCAGGCCAATATCCATAATGAAGATCATCAGTTTTAAGAAAATACCGACCAAGGACAAGGCCTAGTTCTAATCCAACCTCTTTTGAATCTACCTTTTTTCTGCTCATTCAGACAGAATCTAGCGTAGAGTAAAATGTTGAATAAAACCGAATTGAAATATGAAATTCTTATATTACCTTGTAAACAAGGATACCAACCATAACAATCAAGGAAATAAATATTAGTGCGACTCCCATATTCCCTTTTTTGATTTCTTCCCACTCGTCTATATCTGTTGATAGCCAATCAAAAACTTTTAAAGCAATTCCAATTCCAAAAGCAAAACCGACAGCAGCTACTATCGACCAGCCTAGTGCTCTTCCATATTCTGTGAATAATCCTGACCATGATGTTGGATCTAACATTCTTCCTCCTTATAGTGTTTGTATTGAGTCTTTAATCTCTTGCATAAATTGTGATGTTTCAATAATCCCGGCAGATAGTTTCTCAATGAGCTCTGTCGATGCTGATGCGGAAACAACCAAATTATCGCGAGTCACAGGAACATTAACAATGATAGTTACACTAGCAGGAATCAGGGCTTGTTCAATCTTGCCTATCCCCTGCAAATACCGCTGATGTTCAATCGCTTTGCCAACTGAAGCAAATCCAATGAGCATAACCCTCTCAAAGTTATTCCGTTTACTGTTCATAGTTAAGGTAAATTCCTCATCTGTAAGTCGCATATCCTTCTGTTCAACCACCAAACGATAAGAAGAACAGGTGTTCCTTACCTTACTATAAAAGGCATAATTCCCAAACAAAAAGTGGATTCCAAAAACCAGTATAATTAACAACCTGAGCATTTTCAAAGTGTCGTACTCCTATTAATATGGCATTTTATTAAATCAGAAACAACGTCCCGATTTTATAACTTTATATATGGGAACATCCGACGTAAAATAAGGAATTTCAATCAATCTTTCCAAATCCCAAATTACCAGGTCAGCATTTTTTCCAACTTCCAAGCTCCCAACTTTATCGTGTACATTAAGGGTTATTGCTGATTGCCATGTTGCCGCCCGGAACGCTTCCTCCACACTCAATTTGAGATACGAACAAGCAAGTGAGATGATAAATGGTATAGACTGTAAGTGACTGCTGCCTGGATTGAAATCCGTTGCCAGCGCAATAGAGATACCAGCTTCTGTCAGTTTTTCCGCAGGGGCATAAGATTGCTTTCCTAAAAAGAATGTTGTCCCTGGAAGGAGTGTTGCTGTGACAGCACCATTTTTAAGAGCACTGATCCCGGCATTACTTACTGCCATCAGATGATCTGCAGATACCGCTCCTACTTCGGCTGCCAGTTCCGCAGCACCGGAATTTTCAAACTCATCAGCGTGGAGACGAGGGATCAATCCATAGGTTTTACCTGTCTCCAGTATACGCCGCGATTGTTCTACTGAAAAATAGCCCTTTTCACAGAATACGTCACAATATTGAGCAATGCCCTGCTCTCCCACCGCAGGAATCATCTCATCACACAGTAGATCTACATATCCATCCGGGTCATCAGAAAATTCAGGTGGAAATGCATGAGCACCAAGAAAAGTCGGGATGATGTCTATTAGATGATCACGATTTACCCGATTGAGAACTCTTAAAGATTTTAATTCCGATTCTGTATCCAGACCATAGCCACTCTTAGCCTCAACAGTGGTGGTGCCAAGTTTTAAAAACCTTGTCATTCGTTTTTTAACCCGCTCTACCAGCTCATCCTCAGATGCATTTCGAACATCTTTTATACTTGAAAGTATTCCGCCGCCATTTTCCGCTATTTCCTGATAAGACGCACCAGCAAGACGCATGGTGTATTCTTCCTCCCGTCCCTTGTAAAAAACCGGATGGGTGTGAGGGTCAACAAACCCGGGGGTAACCAGTCGTCCAGAACAATCAACAATTTCATCTGCATTATTTACGGTCGGTCCAATCTCTTGAATTGTTTCCTCTTCTATCAAAATTTCTATATTCGACATAGTTTGTATAGTGTCAGATGCCGATTGATAGGATACCAATTGTGAGATATTGGTTAGTTTTAACATTAGCTCATCAAGGGAATATCTACACCCCATTTTTTTGCATTCTTAACCGCATCCTCATACCCAGCATCTGCGTGACGAAGGATTCCCATTCCTGGATCATTTGTGAGTACTCTTTCAAGACATTTTTCCATTTCCGGTGTCCCGTCTGCTACAATAACTTGACCAGCATGAATTGCCATACCCATGCCGACACCACCACCGTGATGGATGGATACCCAGGTTGCTCCGCTGGCAGTATTAACTAAGGCATTCAAAAGTGGCCAATCTGCAACTGCATCCGTTCCATCTTTCATAGCTTCAGTCTCACGGTATGGGGATGCTACCGATCCCGTATCAAGGTGATCCCGGCCAATAACAATCGGGGCTTTTAATTCCCCCGCAGCAACCATTTTATTAAATGCAATACCAAGCTTGGCACGATCTCCATACCCTAACCAGCATATCCTCGCTGGCAAGCCTTGAAATTGTATTTTGTCCTGAGCCAACTTTATCCACCGAACCAACGGTTCATTTTCTGAAAAGAGTTCCATCACTTTCTCATCAGTTTTGAAAATATCCTCGGGGTCACCGGAAAGAGCTACCCAACGGAAAGGTCCTTTTCCCTCACAAAATAGCGGCCGCACATAAGCCGGAACAAAACCTGGATAATCAAATGCGTTTTCCACACCAGCTTTTTTCGCTTGCCCCCGTAGGTTATTACCATAATCAAAAGCAACTGAACCCATATTTTTCAGTTGCAGGATACCTCGTACATGTTCTGAGATGGCACGAAAACTTTCCTGTATATATGTATCAGGATCAGATTTACGTAAATCTAATGCTTCCTGAAAAGTCATTCTGTTTGGAATATACCCATCCAGTTCGTCATGTGCAGATGTCTGATCTGTTACGATATCCGGAATAATTTCCATTTCAACGATCTTTGGTACAATATCCGCAGCATTACCCAACAATCCTATAGACAAAGGCCTGCCGGATAATACAGCATTCCTTGCAAGGTTTAACGCTTCATCCAAGGATTCAGTTGCCAAATCTAAGTATTTTGTTTCCAACCTTCTCTCCATCCGATGGGAATCCACCTCCACTGCAATACACACTCCGTTGTTCATTGTCACTGCAAGGGGCTGGGCACCACCCATTCCACCTAATCCTGCAGTCAAAATAAACTTTCCGGTCAGGTCACTTCCATAATGCTGTTTCGCAGCAGCGGCAAAGGTTTCGTAGGTTCCCTGTAAAATTCCCTGAGTACCAATGTAAATCCATGAACCGGCTGTCATTTGTCCATACATCATGAGACCCTGTTTATCCAGCTCATTAAAATGCTCCCAATTTGCCCAATTTGGTACAAGATTTGAATTTGCAATGAGTACCCGGGGTGAGTGAGCGTGAGTTTTAAGTACCCCTACCGGTTTGCCAGACTGTACTAAAAGAGTTTCATCAGGTTCAAGACGTTTTAGAGTCGACAATATTGACTCATAGCATTCCCAGTTGCGGGCAGCTTTTCCTTTTCCTCCGTAGACAACCAATTCATCTGGATTTTCCGCTACATTTGGGTCTAGATTATTTTGAATCATCCGATAAGGTGCCTCAATCTGCCAGTTTTTACACGACAGCTTTTCTCCTTTGGGTGCATGGATGATTCGATTTACCATAGGTTTTTTCTCAACTTCTTGAACCGGGTTCATTCCCCCAAGAACCTATTTAACTAATGCTTGTCTAATTGGCGCATAATAATCAGGATTCTCTTCCAGTACATTATATGAAAATATTGAAACTCCCGGAAATTGTTTTAATTTAGAATAATTAATCTTGTTCAATGCTTCCGATGATGATTGATTGTAGGTTGAAATCCCCATGATTATTCTCTCCCGATATTTAGGGGGAAAATTTTCATAAATCAAATCAATATTTGCGGCAAAATTCCGAAACGAAGAAGTATAATTCATGGGGATTACCCAATCTAGATATCCAGAAGCTAACCACACATCCCATTCTTGCAAGAAGCGATCCCGTGCAATATATAGATTCGGTTTTACCGCTGCTGACAGAATACAATCTGGGCGAACAGTCATTGTCATTTCCTTTGCCTTTTTTACTAATTCTGTTACGGAGTTTCGCCTGTAATTATTCCATTTTAAGGACCGAGAAGCAGATTGCTTACCCTTTTCTTCCACAGTACTTTCTGCGGATAAGAAAATTGGTGCATCATCTCCAGATTGTATTCGGTAACTATTAAGAGCAAATTCATTCCCTCCAAATTCATAATCCTTGTAACGGATGTAATCCAAATGAAGTCCATCAACCTCATATTTTTCAACGATTTCCCTAAGTACATTAAGCAGATATGGAGCCACAGCCTGATGGTTAGGTGCAAGATAATATCCCTCACCATCATTAGATGTTTCTAATGTGTTTTTATTCTGATTAAACTTTCCTTCATTATTTCCTTTTTGATCAATCCAATCCGGATGAATATAATATAAATGATTTTCTGCTTCAGGTGGTTCAACCGAAGACCAGAGTATATACATATTCACCCAAGCATGAACTTGAATATTATTCTGATGGGCTTTTTTCAAAACATATTCAAGTGGATCAAATAAATCATTGAAAAGAACTGAACTACGGGGAACAAACTCAGAATTGTAAAATGCCTCCCCTCGCCCCCGGACTTGAATCATCAAATGATTAAAATTATTTTCCAAAGCAAAATCCAACATTTTATCAATTTTATCAGATGATGTAATCGTGTTTCGTACTACCCAAAGACACTGGTGATCAAACTCCCGTCCCCTCACATATTCGGTAAAGAGGAAAAAAAGAAGGGCAACAAATAATGTCGCCCTGTGGAAATTGTGTAGAAATAATTTCAAATAATCAACTCAATTCTTTCACTACTTACTAACTTCAGCGTTTTCCTTTTTTGACTTCCTTCCTTTTTTTTCTTTCGATGTCCCTTTTGAATCAATGCTTTCAACATAATCAACAAATTCTATCAAGGAAACAGATGCTCTATCATTATCTCTGAACCCAAGTTTAGTGATCCTTGTGTAGCCTCCAGGCCGTTTTGCACACATTGGAGCAATTTCATTAAACAGTGTTTGCACAACTTCTTTGTGTTTAATTTTTTTCAATACCTGACGACGTGAATGAAGATCACCTTGCTTGGCAAAAGTAATCAGTGGCTCAATAAATCTTCGTAACTCTTTGGCCCGTGTGTGAGTTGTTTTTATTTTTTTATGTTTGATAAAAGATGCTACCATGTTGCTCAGCATGGCTTTTCGGTGATTCCTGGACGTTAATCCAAGTTTCTTTTTTGAATTTAAATGTCTCATGGAATTGTGACTATTTCACTTCCTTTGTATGCTCACTAACATCCATACCAAATGACAAACCCATCTCACCCAGTTTTTCAATTAATTCCGTGAGAGATTTCCGACCAAAATTCTTGTATTTCAACATCTCATTCTCTTCTTTGGAAACCAATTCATAAATATACTCAATTCCTGCTGCCTGGAGACAATTATAACTTCGTACTGAAAGTTCCATCTCATCAATAGTAGAATTAAGGAGTTTCTGTAAAGCAACAAGTTCCTCGCTGACCTGGTCCATTACTTCCAGAATTTCCGGCTTACTTATTGCTTCTACATACTTAACATGTTCATTGATCACATGTGCTGAATGACTAATAGCATCCTTGGGAGAAATAGATCCATCTGTATGAACTTCAATTGTTAATTTCTCACGATCTTCTTTAGCACCGGGTAAAGGGGTGGTATTAAATGTGACTTTTATAACCGGATTAAAAATACTATCCAATGATATCATTCCGATTGTAGAATTCGGATATTCATTCTCTTCACTCGTAACATATCCTTTCCCTACGCCAATCCATAATTCTATATCCAGTTCTCCTTGACCATTCAATTCAGTTATATAATGGTCTGGATTCAAGATTTCATATTGATCACTTGCTGCTTGGATATCTTTAGCAGAGAAAACATGTTTCCCCTTCAATTTGATATGAATTTTATCAGGTTGATTATCTAAAAGTTTAAATCGAACGCTTTTTAAATTCATTAGTATATCAGCAACATCATCTTTTATTCCCTTAATTGTAGAGAATTCATGCAATATACCATCGATTTTTACGTTCGTAATAGCTGCGCCGGGTATGCTTGTAAGTAATACACGCCTGAGAGCATTTCCAAGGGTAATACCAAATCCTCTTTCCAATGGTTTGATCGAAAATATTCCATGTGTATCTGTTATCTGTTTATCAACAACCTTCAAGGTTAATTTTAATTCATTAGCCATTTAATATTGATCCTTTAATTAAATATTATTTGGAATAAAGTTCAACAACGAGTTGTTCTTTAATTGTTTGATCTATCTGATCACGTTCAGGCATCCCAAGAAAGGATCCTTGCATCTTGCCCTTGTCAAGTTCCAACCATGGCAGATCAATATCCCCTTTTATTCGTTTCATTGAATCAAGAATTAAATCCATTTTCTTACTTTTTTCTCTAACCTGAATTTTATCCCCTGATTTCAAAATATAAGATGGAATATTGACTCGTTTATCATTTACAAGAAAATGGCCATGATTAACTAATTGCCTAGCGGCTGGGCGTGTAGGGGCAAAACTAATCCGATAAACAATATTATCAAGGCGACTTTCAAGCATCTGCAATAGATTGGTACCTGTTTCACCAGACATATTTTCAGCTTTTGTAAAATAATTTCTGAACTGTTTTTCAAGTAGCCCATACATAGATTTAATCTTTTGCTTTTCCTGAAGCTGAACTCCATAATTTGACAATCTTCGTCGTCTTGTCTGTCCATGTTGCCCTGGAGCATATGGTTTTCGATTCAGCAATCTATCATATTTGGGATTTCCAAATACATTCACCCCAAATTTACGAACCAGCTTTCCTCTTATTCGACTTGGTTTAGCCATTCTTTTTATCTCTCAATTGTTTTATACCCGCCTTCTTTTTGGTGGACGACACCCATTGTGGGGAAGTGGTGTTACATCCATAATTGAAGTAACTTGGAGGCCGGCTACTGCCAGGGCACGTATAGCCGATTCACGGCCTGAGCCTGGTCCTTTTACCCGCACCTCAACTTTTATCAATCCAAGATCTAAGGCTTCTTTTCCCACTTTTTCTGCTGCCATAGTTGCCGCATAAGCCGTGCTTTTCCTTGATCCTTTAAATCCGCAGGTTCCAGTTGTCGCCCAAGTAATAACATTCCCTGATTTATCCGTCATAGTAATATGAGTGTTATTAAACGTCGCTTTAATATGAGCAATGCCCTCCGGTTCAATACTCCCTTTTTTCTTCTTTTTTCTTTTTCTTGGTTCTGATTGTTGAGCCAATTAATTATCCTTTCTTTCCTACAACTTGCTTGCCCATACCTACAGTTCGTTTTTTCCCTTTTCTTGTACGTGCATTCGTTTTCGTTCTTTGGCCATTCACAGGCAGACCCTTACGATGCCGTAAACCACGATAACTTCCAACATCCTTTAGACGCTTGATATTCATAGCAACTTCTGATCGAAGTTCACCTTCTACTGTAACCTGTAAATCAGTCATGGCTGTTCGAATGGAAACCACTTGATCTTCAGATAAATTCTGAACAATGATATTCTGATCTACACCTGCTTTATCACATATGTTTTTTGCCTGGGTTAATCCTATTCCGAAAATATATCTCAATGAATAAGAAACCTTTTTATTCCGCGGAATATCTATGCCAGCAATACGTGCCATTATGAACTCCTACCCTTGTCTCTGTTTATGTTTCGGGTTTTCACAAATAACAAACACAACACCCTTACGCCTGATTATTTTGCACTTGGGACACATTTTCTTTACTGAAGGACGAACTTTCATATTTCCTCTATTTCTTTCTGTAGACGATCCGTCCCCGTTTAATGTCATATGGTGATATTTCCAGAGTGACAATATCTCCCGGCAACATCTTAATAAAATGCATCCGCATTTTTCCACTTACATGAGCAAGAACTTCATGTTTCTTTTCTCCAATTTCTATCTCTACACGAAACATAGCACTCGGAAGGGTTTCTTTAATAACTCCATCAATTGTAATTGGTTGTTCTTTAGCCATTATTTTGTATTGTGCTCAGAATTTTTGCTTCTCCATATTGGATTGCTATTGTATGTTCAAAATGAGCGCTGGATTTTCCATCTTTTGTCCTGACTGTCCATCCATCACTATCTGTCATAATTTCTTTTGTCCCCATATTGACCATAGGCTCAATTGCAAGACACATTCCTTCCTTCAATTGATATCCCTGTTTTGGTAAACCATAATTTGGAATCTGTGGGTCTTCGTGTAAATCAGTACCTATCCCATGACCAACTAACTCACGTACTACCGAAAACCCATTTTGCTCAACATGGGTTTGTATCGCATGTCCAATATCCGATATATAATTACCTGCTTTAGCTTCCTTGATTCCCAACATTAGTGATTCACGGGTAATATCAACCAGTCTCTGTTTTTCTGGATTAATAATTCCAATGGAAAAAGTTCTGGCATGGTCACCAAAATATCCATTTTTTTCTGCACCGCAATCAACACCAACAATTTGTCCATTTTCAAGTAAACGGTTTGAAGGTATTCCATGCACAACCTCATCATCGATAGAAATACAAAGAGTGGAAGGGAATCCCATATAACCTTTGAATGCCGGACGAGCTCCACGACTACAAATATAATCTTCTGCCAGTTTATCCAGTTTGTTGAGTGATACACCGGGTTTCATATAATCAGAAAGTATTTCCATCGTATCTGCTACTATTTGGCAGCTTTCAGCAATGAGGTCAATCTCCCGTTTTGTCCTAATTCTAACCATTACATTCGCCTCCGGCCACGAATCCTTCCCTTTGATAGAAATCCGTCGTAATGTCGCATCATTAAATGCGATTCAATTTGTTGAATTGTATCCAACCCGACTCCCACAACAATCAACAAGCTTGTTCCTCCAAAAAATGATGCTAAATTGAAATCAATATCCATTATTTGCATCAGGATATAAGGAAAAATTGCTATAAATGCGAGCGAAAATGATCCGGGTAAGGTAACCCGGGTTAATATATTATCAATAAATTCCGCTGTTTTCTTCCCTGGCCTAACACCAGGAATGAAGCCACCTTGCTGTTTCATAGTGGTTGAAACCTGAACTGGATCAAATGCAATTGCAGTATAAAAATAAGTGAAAAATATTATCATTGTTCCAAAGACAAACCAATAAAATGGATGGTCAAATGAAA
>Ga0208640_1000062_pt1 | contig 50952 bp, 45 predicted proteins | sample ETNtaG_23_FD_185774 | JGI IMG/M metagenome (GOLD analysis project Ga0208640, IMG submission 185774) | Marine microbial and viral communities from oxygen minimum zone, Eastern Pacific Ocean - ETNP201310SV72 (SPAdes) (version 2) | ecosystem: Environmental > Aquatic > Marine > Oceanic ... | reverse complement strand
CAGGGTTAGTAGGATCATCAGACCAAAGGTGATATAATCCTACTCCACCTAAAGCCACATATATATATCCGGCCTGATCAGATTCAACAACCATAGTTGTGAAAATATGTAATGTACCACTTTCATCCACGTGTACTTCATGATCATAAAGTGGAAAAACACCCGGAAGATCTGTCGGTGTAAATGTCGTGTCTCCAGTAGTATCATTTACACTGTAAAATAATACTGAGTCAGGTAAAAAACCTGATTCAACAAAGACGCGTTCCATGGTAGTATCTGGAAGAAAATAATAATCAGTACCTCCAATACCGTCTGAACTCCATGAAACTCCATAATCGGTCGTCTTACGTATAATGAAATTATGGCGTTCGGATAGTGTAGAATCTGTTAAATATGCTGTACACATAGCATAGCCTACTCCGCTGCTATTGATGTCTACAGTTGTTTGTGATGTAGTCCCAGTACTTCCACTTCCACCTAAATCATCCTGATTGAACAGTATTTCCGGCAATGAATAGAACTGATAATTTCCTGAAAAATTAATCGTAGATCTCATGAAATATGCAGATTTATCTGGAAAACTTGCATCTGGAGAGGCGCTCCACTGTGTAGACGTAATCACCATGGCCTTATCAGACCCATCGTTTACTAATACAGGTGAATTTACCCACATGTCCCCGGGAGCATCCAGGGGGTCTGTTCCACTATACCATCCAAAATTTATATCAACAGTTGGTTGAAAATATGAACCAGCAAACCACCCAAATTCATCATAGGTGTACATGGGGCGGCCGCCATTATTTGTAGCGCTACCAGTATAAAGAGTGGCTTCTGTCCAAACAACATAAGGATAATCTTCATCAGCCACTGCACTGGGATAACGGCCCATTAACGGTCCGTCTATGACCTGTGTATTGGGACCCATAATTTCTGCATTTAAACCTGAAAAATTCGTAAATGTTATACCATCTTCAGATAAAGCCGATTTAATAAAACCACTATTGTTGGCTGAACTGGTATTTCCCTGTTCGTCCGTAAAGGGTTCTAATACCCATCCGCGGTAACCGATATTAATCCCTTTATTGGCAACAAATGAAACGGGGCTGGTATGAGGAACGACCATTCCGTAACCATGGACGGATGAATCCATCAAGGTGGCTGTCACATTTGGATTTTGTGCACCACGCAGAGCTCGATTATTCCGTATGACCTTTGGTAGTGCCTGCAGATCGGTGACCTGTGACTCATCAATGATCTTTGTATATTCATTTGAAATTTTATCTTGTTTTTCTACTTTGAGTATGTCGGCATTCAGAGCCGTACTAATACCAACATAGAGTATTATTGACAGATATTTTTTCATGATAATCCCTTCATATTAAAATAAATTATTAAGGCTATTTAGAACTGTTAATAGTACCGAAATCACTTAATATAAACAAGGAGAAACAAACGAAATTAATTGTTACATTTCTCATTTATCTACAATTTCACATATCTAAAATGGACGATATTTAATGAAAATACGAATATTACTAATCATTTACTCAATTAATTTATTATTGGCAGTTGATGCTATGCCCGGGTTAATTACACATCATCAGCCCGATGGTACACCAATTCAATGTGATTTAAAAGGTGATGAATGGGCTAACTGGCATGAAACAACAGACGGCTGGAGCATAGCAATAAATGAAGATGACGTCTGGATGTATGCTGAAGGAATTAATGGTAGATTGTTGATACCTGGCAGCAGGGTTGTTGGGCAAGATGCGCCTCCATTACATATTGAAAAACATTTAACACCCATACCAGAGCATCGTCCTATTCATAGTTCGAATGTTAACCTCCATTCCACACGAACTGATACATTTCATGTACCGGTGATCTATTTTCAATTCCCGGATATGGCAGTGACCTATCCCATCAGTGATATTGACAATATATTTAACCAGGAAGGTTATGGCCATCCAGGTAATCCCGGTTCCGGAAGTTTTCGTGAATTTTACGAAGAGATTTCTTACGGTCAATTCAGTCCCGTTTCTCAGGTGGTGGGTGTTTTCACCGCTCCTCATAATCATGATTATTACGGCAATGATCAACAAAACAGCGGCACAAGGCAAAGACAACTGATGCGGGCCATGGTGGATTCAGCTGAAGCTTCCGGGGTCGACTGGACAGTATTTGACAATGATGGAGACGGCGATGTGGATTGTGTAACCCTAGTCCATGCCGGCCAAGGTGCAGAACAAGGGAACGGTTCGAATATCTGGTCCCACCGCTGGTCGCTGGGCGGCAGCAATGCAGTTACCTATGATGGCGTTCTAATCAATGACTATAATGTAAATCCTGAGATCCAGGGAACCGGGATCGTTGCCATTGGAGTTATTGCTCATGAATTCGGCCATGCACTGGGACTTCCAGATCTTTATGATACAGATTATACTTCATCAGGGTCCGGTAAATTGGCATTGATGGCCAGTGGCTCATGGGGCACGACAGGGAACACACCTTGGTATCCTTCTGCGATGAATGCCTGGTGTAAAACTGAAATGGGCTGGTCCAACGTGTTCACGATTAGTTCCGCACAAACAAATGTAGAACTGGAACAGTCTTACACCAACAATACCATCTACCGCGTGGATAATCCCGAAGACAACAGTGAGTATTGGCTCATTGAGAACCGCCAGAAGAAAGGTACCGATAATCTCATGCCACAGCCGGGATTACTTTTTTGGCATATTGATACAGAGAAAACCGACCAGGGCTGGGCGCCAAATAATGATGAACCCCATTACGGTGTTGGTCTCGAACAGGCTGACGGTCTATTTGAATTGGAGAATGATGGTGCCAGTGACAGAGGTGATCCATTCCCGGGTTTAACAGAGAATCATGAATTCACCCATTGTACCATGCCCAGTACTGAAAGTTATTATTATGAACCTTCCATGGTTGCTTTCACCAATATTTCTTATGCCGATTCCATCATGACCTTCGAGGTTAGCTTCGATGATATAGCAACCGGGACCATGAGTGCCATAGGTTTTGGCGATGCGTACGCTGTCGGTTATTTGTCCATTTCCATGGCCAACAGTGTTACCTTGAATGAACTTTCATTTGAATTGTCCCAGCACCCAAACATTCTTTTATTGGAAAGTATCAATGTATCCGGTCGAGCCAGTGCTGATTCAATTATTGTTACTAATAATTTTATAGAGTTGGTAAACCCCGTCATTCCTGCCGGTAGCGGGGAAATATTAATGTTGACTGTTTTTGCCAATACCGGCTCGGATGGCACAGTAAATGTCAGCGCTGAAGATGTGACCGCTAATGATGCCAATGGAAATATGGTTTGTTTTACCTTTGATGAAAGCGCATATCTTGTGAATACTATTGTCCAAGGGATTGCAGTGGATTCAGCCACTGCTTTCCCAGGAGAAACAGCTCCGGTATATATTGACCTGCATAACTCTATTCCAATCCGTATGATCATAGCTACAATAAATACCTCACACCCTAACCGCTTGTACCCTGTTGCTGAAACGTATGTGGATGCAAATAATAATGGTACTTATGACCAGGGAGAAAACTTCTTTGATATCAATAACGATGGTTTTTGGACCCCTGCGGTCCAGCCAACGGACCGCACGGCGAATTGGGACTTTTCCTACCAAATAAATGACGCTGGTATCATTGTGGCTGGGATGCACACTATCGATACCATTGCTATTGGTACCGGACCCATTTTCCAGATCAATTATATGGTAAACAGCAATGCCCCGGCAGGGAATGTAAGTTTGATCCTAGCGAATGTGAACCTGGCTGATATGTTTGGTAACTACAACCTGCAGTATACAGGTACGAATGGCGTATTTATCATTTCATTATTAAGTACAGGTAGTGAGAGTATTATCCCGGAAAAATTTTCCATGTCCGCCAATTATCCCAATCCATTCAACCCGGTGACCCATGTAAACTTCGATATTCCTAATCAATCGAACGTAACCTTTACGATCTATTCATTATTGGGTCAGGAAATCCTTTCCGTATCAGCATCCTATGAACCGGGCTCGTATAAATTCACCTGGAACGGCCGGGATCAGTTAGGAAATGAACTTTCATCTGGTGTCTATCTGTTGAAAATGGAAACGGAAAATTTCCTAAAAACCAGAAAACTAGTGTTGATGAAATAAATTAAGCCGATTTACGGCGGCGGCGGTACAGCGGGCTTTTGTTTTTTTCTATTACATCTTTGGTAATGATGATCTTATGCACTCCATCCATTTCAGGAATATGATACATAATTTCCATCATGGCCTTTTCCAGGACTGAACGTAAACCACGAGCGCCGGCTTGGTGTTCATACGCTTTAGTAATTACAGTCTTGAGAGCATCTTCCCGAAATTCCAATTCGATCCCCTCCATGCGGAAAAGTTTCTGATACTGTTTAACTAATGAATTTTTTGGCGATATCATCACCTCGTATAATTCAGCTTCTGTTAAGGAATCCAACGTTGTGATTACCGGCAGGCGACCAATCAATTCCGGGATGTAGCCAAATTCAATAAGGTCCTTTGGTTTTATTTGAGATAAAACATCCTGGCTTTCAGTTAGTTGACGTTTTTTACTGCCTCCGAATCCAATCTCACCTTTGCCAATGCGCCGGGAAATAATTGTATTCAATCCTTCAAAGGAGCCGCCGCAAATGAATAAAATATTTTTTGTATTCACCGGGATCAAACTCTGTTCAGGATGCTTGCGCCCACCTTTTGGTGGCACGTTGGCAATCGTCCCTTCCAGTATTTTCAGAATGGCTTGCTGCACACCTTCCCCGGACACATCCCGGGTAATGGAACTGCTGGGCGACTTTCGACCGATCTTGTCAATTTCATCAATGTACACAATTCCCTGTTCAGCGGAATTGATACTATAGTTTGCTACTTGGAGTAATCGTACCAAAATATTCTCCACATCTTCACCCACATAACCCGCTTCCGTCAAGGATGTTGCATCAGCAATAGCAAAAGGTACGGATAGAAAGCGAGCGAGAGTTTGGGCAATGAGCGTCTTCCCGGTCCCCGTGGGACCGATCATAAGAATATTGCTTTTTTCAATCTCAACACCATCATCTACATCATTATAAAAAATACGTTTATAATGGTTATGGACGGCCACCGCCACAGACTTTTTAGTGTCTTCATGGCCAATGACGTATTGATCCAGGTATCCTTTTATTTCTGAAGGACGGGGAAGAGTTTTATGCTTGGGCGAAGGAGTGTCCGTATCCGGAATGGGGTCAGGTGTAATTTCGGAGCGTCTGGCCGGATCGGATTTCATCTTATTTCCTGGATGCCAGTACGGAGTCGATAATGCCGTATTTTATAGCTTCATCAGCGCTCATGAAATAATTACGATCTGTATCTTTTTCAATCTTTGTGATTTTTTGACCTGTTTGTTTAGCCAAAATTTTATTCAGTTTACTTTTGAGGCGAATGATTTCATCGGCTTGGATTTTGATATCCGTCGCCTGGCCTTCTGCCCCACCCAAAGGCTGGTGAATCATAATCCGGGAATTGGGAAGCGCCGAGCGTTTCCCTTTCTTTCCGCCGGCCAAAAGAAACGCGCCCATACTGGATGCCTGTCCCATGCAAATCGTTGCCACATCGGGTTTAATATAATTCATGGTATCAAAAATAGCCATGCCGGAGGTGATGTATCCGCCGGGAGAATTGATATAAAGATAAATGTCTTTATCGGGATCTTCTGCTTCCAGAAATAAAAACTGGGCAATGATCAATGAAGAGACAGTATCGTCAATCGGCGTGCCCAAAAAGACGATGCGTTCTTTGAGTAATCGTGAATAAATATCATAGGCCCGTTCGGTGCGGCCGGTCTGCTCCACCACCATGGGTATGAGTTGTGCTATTTCGTTTTGTCGTTTAGTCATGTGTGTGCGCTTCCTGCTGGCGGAGATCCTTTGTCTTGACTTCCACCTCTTTTATTTTAGCAAATTGACGGAGGTAATCTAATATCTTCTTTTCCATTAAATCATCCTCAATTCTTGTGCGGTTGCTGGGCTTTTTATAGTACTTTTCGATCTCTTTTTTATGATCTGGTGAACGGTCCAACAATTTTTGTATCTCTGACTGAACATCTTCTTTGGTCACTTCAAGCCCATTTTCGTTAATGACAGCTTTGCGCACCAAGAACCACTTCATGTTCCGTTCCGCAACCGATTGATACGTTTCCCGCACTTTGGCTTCATCCACTTCCTCTGCACCGGCTTGACCGGATTGCTTAATGTCTTCCACCATATGCTCCAAGTACGATTCCACCATGGAGGGTGCAAATTCCGGATTGACTTTTTCGATCAATGCATCGGATAACTGCCTTTCGAATGCTTCCTGGCTGCGGTGTTCATAATTATCTTTAATACGTGTTTCCACATTGGCCCGGAGTTCGGCTTCTGTGGTTGCTTCGGGATCGACTTTCTTTATGAATTCTTCATTGATTTCTGGCAGCACTTCTTTTTCAACGTTGATCACACTTACTTCGTATTCAGACTTTTCGCCTTGCTCATTTTCCGTAAGGTGCATGCGGATTTTATCTTCCGGTTTGGCTCCTTTGAGCTTGTCCAGATTTTCATCCTTGATGACGCCGCCGCCCACTTTTAAATATTGTTTTTCCAGTTTTTTGCCAATGATGGCAACACCGCTGGGATCCAGTTTTTGGAGATCCGCTAAAATAAAATTCCCTTCTTCTGCACCGGTTTCAACCGTTTCCATGGTGGCGTGGTTGCGGCGTAGGTCACGAATGACATTATCAATATCTTCCTGGTCATAAATATAATTCGTCTTCTGTACTTTAAAGGCCCGTTTGCGGAGTTTGGGCAAAATAATTTTTGGTTCTACTTCAAATTTTGCTGTAAAGGACATATCACCTTCATGCTGAAAATCCACTTTTTCTACTTCAGCTTTATTCACAGGTAAAAGGTCTTTTTCCTTGAGCGCTTGTAAATAATATAAATTCAAGGCATCTTCCACAAAGTCCGCTTCCATGGCCGGCTTGAATTGTTTCATCAAAACCTTCATGGGGACCTTACCAGGACGAAAGCCTGGAAGATTCACTTTTTTACTAAATTTTTTGGCGTGTTTATTAAATCCCTCTTCTAGTTCTGCCCAAGGGACTTGGACGGACATTTCCCGGGAATACGTATTTATTTCTTTTACATTTATTTCCACAATTTCCTCTTAAAAAAACGGATGGGAATATAGTTTAGTTGGAGTGTATTTCTTTAAGGAAAAAGAGATTTATTTAGATGTTATTTTAATAATATTACACCTTTATATAACAAAAACATACTCCCCATCTGAAAAACGTGATAAATATCATTATGATTAAAATGTTTGTGGAAAGAAAATCCGCTTTGCTGAACGGCAGTTCCGGCAAACGCCATGAGAACACTAAAAATAATCCAACTGGTTCCATCACTTTGAAATCGTAATAACGAATAAAGCATCATGAGCAGAAGCAGCATCATAGCTGGAGTATAAAAACGGATCACAGTTTTGAAATCATCATTTCGTGTAATAAGTATCATATAAACGATAAGTCCTAATAAGGGTAGCCATTTCAGCCAATCCATTGTGTTGAATGGTACAACATGGTACAGCCCACCCAAAAGCATGGAAAAGGTCGTGAGTCCAATGCAGTATAAAGTTATTCTCCAAATAAATGTATGAATGCTTTGAGGTAAATGGGGACCGATTCCGTGGGTCATCGCACCGAGTAATCCAGCCAAACTCATGAAGAAAAACACCAGCATAAAATGTAAGTGAACACTCATAAGTTTGGTGGCATAAATACCGTATAATTCCCGGGCGAAGTATAAACCCAGACCAAAAATGAGCAGATCAGTAAACGCTGTCATAGGTTCGTAGATGAGCGGTTTATTCACCGGGGCCGCACACACGTTTTATTGTATGATAAACAATCCGTGTGCCCATCATCAAATTTTCCACCGACAAGCTTTCGTCAATACCATGTATAGATTGAACGTCCTTTTCTGTCACCATGACGGGAATAAGCCCGTAGCAATTCACACCTTTGGCCTGAAAAAACTGGGAGTCTGTTCCGCCAATTGTCATAAAGGGCATGGCCAGTGCATCCGGCTTTTCACGATGAAGTTCATCAGATAAAATGTTAAAAAAGTCTGTTTCCCAGCTGGATACATGCTTGTTCCGGGGAATACGTTTGGAAATGAATTGCACCCGGTCGTCATTCACCACATATTTCAGATCATCTAAAAATTCTTCCGGTTCCACATGAGGCAGCAGGCGTATATCCAATGTTGCTGTGGCTTTTTCCGGAATGATATTAGTCTTATAACCAGAATTCAACATGGTGAGTGAAATGGTATTGCGCAGCATGGCATTGGTAGACACACTGGTGCCAGCTACAGAACCTCCAGCCAAATAACGCACCAGCCCATTATCCAGGCTTTTCATGACAAACCCTTGTCCTCCACCAGTGCTTTCTCCCAAGCGATTGAACATTTCATCAACGACCGGGGATATTTCCAAAGGTGTATTCCAATTCACAATCCTGGTAAGAGCTTTTACCAATATCTCATTGGGATGATCCTTGTAAGGACGCATACCATGACCGGACTTCCCTTCCACAACTGCTTCCACCCAGAAGGATTTTTTCTGGGCCACGGCAATGGCAAAAGCGCTTACTCCGGGGAAGGAATCCTCTGACCCAATTCCACCTTCATCCCAGACCCATTCCGGATCCAGCTTGTCCCAGTGGTTCTCGATCATCCATGAAGCGCCCAGAGGACCTAATATTTCTTCATCAGCCACAGCCAAAAATTTGATGGTTCGTTCCGGGCGCCAGCCTTCCCTGTGTAGCTGGATCATGGCCATCAACTCCATGATGCCCATGCCTTTCATATCAATGGCACCCCGGCCGTATACAATACCATCTTTCAATTCACCATCGAACGGCATTTCATCCCAGAAATCTTCATCCACCGGCACTACGTCCATATGGTTTATTATAAGCAATGGTTTTAATTCAGGATTCATGCCTTTCAGTTCCGCCAAAACGTGCATACGTCGCGCATCTTCCGGAACAGAAAATGTTTCAAATGAAATTCCCTCTTCAGTAAACTTATCGGCAAACCATTTTGCCGCCAAACGAACATCCCCGGGAGGATTGCTGGTGTCGATCCGTAAATATTGCTGAAACAGATCCACCGTCTCATTGCGGGTTTTCTCCCAGTTGGGTTCAGCAATTAGAAAAGAAATGGAAAAGATTAATAATTTGCTTTTTGTCATTTTACAAGTCCATAATGATATTCAATATCTGAATAATATCAAAGAATGTTACGTCCCCGTCCTCATTCATATCAGCTGCAAATTGCACACAAGGTTCGATCTCGCCAGCATCCAGAATAATATCCACTGTTGTCAACACATCCATGATATCCACCACCTCATCTGTATTCACATCGCCTTTGCTCCATTGTGCACAGGAATCCTGGGACAGCATCGCTGGTACTTTCATGGCAATACAATGAATTGCCCCATTGGCAGAAATAATCTGGTTACAGTCATAACCGATGATTTCATAGCCGGGCATAATTTGTTCATATTGCGTCAGTACATCTGCATCAGTGGAAAAACCGTAAACCGGCACGAAAACTTTTTTATTCACAATGAGTGAATTGATATAGGTATAGGTAACACCCCCACTGTATGGTGGCATGAGCATCCGTTCCACAGTATAGGGCCGGCCGTTGCCGTTTGTTAATCCCGAAATTTGTGCAGCCACATTATTACAAATGTTATAATTATTTCCGGCTCCCGCCGTTGATGATGTGTATTCTCCCACGATCACGGTTGAATCATTAATAACCTTGACGAACATATCGATATGACCAGTGCCGTCGTATTCCAAATGATCGGTGATGATCACATTTTCCACTCCGTAATAATCTAGGAAATATTCGTCCAATTGATCCTGGGTGAGGTTGGGGTCAAACCCCTGGCTGCCATCAAAAATAACATCAGAAATAAACACATTTCCCGTACCGTCCAGCAGCATATTGCCCCCGGCTTCAACGAGCCCCAAACCATAATAATCGATATTCCATTCCGCCGCCAGGTTCTCCGGATATTCATCATCCTGCGGCCGGGGACGGTTATATACCAAGTCAAGGATAGCTCGAGAACCATCAGGTTGGTAAATCCACCAGGGACCGTAATCCCGTATCCAGACGGAATTTGTAGGTATCTGTTGAAAAACAACATTATCCATATTTACGCCATTGCCGGAAAGTGTTGCTGATGCGGATGTTGCTTCATTAGCATTGTCCACCACCACCCAGGCAGTATCCTCTTCTGCTACTTCCTTGATTAAATCGGTGAGGAGGGTATAGTAAGATTCCCAGGCGAATATGATACCGGCCAAGGAATCAAATTCTGCCGGGGCGTAGACCACGCTGTCAGGAGGATCGGTGATCGTTCGGCTGATGCCGATCTCATGGAGGCGTGTTTTTTCTTCCCCAGTAAGACTGCGAGGTAATGGATCTTGCCCAACGACAAATGTAATGGTCAATATGGATATTATAAGATATTTCATCTGCACAAATTTAAAACGAATAAGATTAGTGCTCTGCTTAATTGATTCTTTGCTTATCCACCCATATAGGAGTGGTTGTTATTTTTCGTATTTTTCTATTTTGCTTTGCCACTTTTCAGCTTCATCGTTATTCCCTCGCTTTTTCATGCCGTTAATGATGATCCCGCATTTTTGAAGAATCATATTCACTGTTGCTTTTTCATCTTCATCATTTAATGCTCCGAACGACATCATTTTTTCCAATGCTTTTACTCGAAAACGATCCATACCCCAGTATTTCCTCGACAGCTGGTCTTCATGCCCGCCGTATTTCACGATTAATGGTTCATCAATAAATAATACAGAATATTTAGCACAGATACGCAGCCAAAGGTCATAATCCTCACACACTTCCAAAGATTCATCAAAAACGCCAACGTCTTTAAATACCGATCTATGGATCATTACAGATGATGGAGATATCACGCAAAGCGGCAGGCATCTTTCATAGATTATTCCGCCAAACTTTTTGTGCTTTTTCATGGGATTCACACGCTGGCCATTGCGAATCCAGATTTCTTCTGTGTGGCAGATCAATTTGTCATCAATACAAATGGCGTCCCACTGCTTTTCCAATTTTTCTTTCAGCCATTCATCATCAGAATCCAGGAATGCAAGCCACTCTCCTCCTGCTTTTTTAATACCCATATTTCGGGCAGCGCTAACTCCACGGTTGTCTTGTGAGATTATACACAACCCGGGATAATTCGCTAAAACTGCATTCGTTTCATCGGTTGATCCATCATCAACAACAATGATTTCTCTGGGTTTAAGGGTTTGGGATAAAACAGAATCCAGCGCTTTGGGTAAAGTGTGTGCCCGATTGAACGCGGGAATAATGACAGAAATATCAGGCTGGCTTTTCGGTGTCACAATAAATACACTTTGCCCCTGCTTGTACGTGAAACCCGCACTCGGGGCAGTCCCATTCGTCGATGTCCAGAACAGTATAGGAATCTTCTGTTTTATTTTTCGCGGCTACGTAAACAATGATACCAATCACCACGGTAAAAAAAATAAATATAAGGAATAAATATAGGCCCATCAGAATTCTAAAATCACTCCGCCAACAGGCATTGTCTTGTACTGCCAGTACATTTCCTTTGTCCCATCCGCCAAGTAAATATATTCCCAGGGATTGTCGGTGTTAAAGACATTCAAAATATCCCAAAAGACTACCATATTCACCCGTTTAAAATAAAACCGCTGCTGCAGCATTAGATCCAAGCGCAGATAGGATTCATATCGTGCTGTGTTCCAGGGCTTGGATGATTCCACATACCAATCGCGAACTGTGTGATCATAAGTTTTCGGTGTAAAGGGTCGGCCACCCATATATCGGAACTTGAAACTGATTTCAAATTCATCACTGGGCATAAAGGGCAGCCAGGAAAAACTCCTGGCCCAGACATTCTCCTTGAATTCCCGATACCAGTCATAATCAGCATAGCGAATCTTGTACCCACCGATGATGTTCACTACATCTCCATAATCATAAGTCCAGGGATAGTATTTATTGGAACGGGGATCCACTCCTTCCGCAATTGAATGGGACCAAGACAAAGACCCATACCAGTTTTTTGAATATTTTTTCTGAATGAATAGTTCTATACCATTTGATCTGCCGCTGCCGCCATTAATGGTATTATAAATATTCAAACTATCCCTGCCATCAGAGCCTGTTAGCATCTCAAAGGTGACCATATCATCATATTCTTTATTGAATACTTCAAGGGTCAGACGCGTATCAGCAGCAAGGAAATATTCCAATCCAATAACGGCCTGGTCAGCATAATAGTTTTTTAATTTTCTGGGAGTACCCCGTTCTGAATTTAGATAATGATTAAAGGGCGGCTGAAAATAACGCCCGGCAGAAAAATTCAATGATAGCACTTCACTGAAACGATAGGATAAACCAAAGCGGGGCGAGGCACTGCTTGCCCCGGTAAAATCCAGATAATCGTAGCGTACTCCAGCAAAAATTTCCAGAGTCCGGATCGGCTGCAAAGAAACATGAAGAAAACCACCCATTTTCCAGTAATCCATAATTGCATTTGTTTTGATCGTGTCCGCCACTCCAAGTGTATATAATTCCGTAACAATTGTATTTGGATCGTCAAAATATTTCAAATAGAATTCATCGCTGGATATTGTATTGTCTGGCAGTGGTTCCGATGGCAGAGAATAGCCGTAAAGGATCGTAGGCCTTGGTTCAAACCAGTTATCATAATCCAGGTTGATGGTCTTGATACTAAAGCCGGTGTTGACATCTATCCCGGGCCTGATCTGATAATTTACCTCGCCGCGGAAAGTTGTTTCATTGTCCAGATCACGCCGTTGATGGTACATATCCCGCCGATTGTCTTCAGCCAGTTCGTATACATCCGTATTCAATTGTACAAGGCTTTTGGATAACGAAAGAATGCTGAAACCCTTTTTAGAGAACAGGTTTTTGTAGGTCATGCCCACGGTAGCTTGTTGAGAATCAAATTCTACGTTTTCCGCTCCGCGTAGCCCTGGATTGTCTTCTCCCTCAATATTGATGGCATCGATTCCGCCAATATAATTGAACATTAGTTTTTTTGTTGGCGACAGATCGTAAGTGATTTTGCCCTGGCTCGACCAATACTGGGGCACGGCCTGCATCCCTGTAGATACTATGACAAAATCCAGAAAGGATCGTTTTAAAGAAAACAAGTAAGATCCATTATCCGCCAGCGGCCCTTCCACATTTGCACCAAAACCAGCCATATTCATACTGATTTCACCCAAGTGGTTTTCCCGGTTCCCTTCTCTTAAAGTAACATCCATCACCGAAGAAAGCTTTTCACCATATCGTGCCGGAAAAGCACCGGCATAAAAATCAATCCGTTCGATAAATTCCGTATCCACCATAGTTATCGGACCCCCTCCTTTGCCATGTTCAGGATAGTGGTTGGGGTGGGGAATTTCCAGGTAATCCATGACAAACAGATTTTCTCCCGGTGCCCCGCCACGAACGATGATTTCGTTATACTGATCCGACCCGGACACTACTGATGGCAGAGCCTGCATCATGGCCATAATATCGTAGGCGCCAACGGGATCTGAACGGATTTCCTCAATATCCACTGTCCGGCTGCTGGTGATGGCATCCCGTGTTTGCTCAAAATATTTCGCTGTAACAGTAACACCTTCGCCTTCTAGCACAGCGGGATGCAGATCAAAATTTGCGGTGGTCGTCCGCTGTGGAACAATATGCACATTAGCCCGTGATACTGCTTCGTAACCGATCATAGAAACACGAATATTGTAACTACCCACGGGCACTTTTTCTATCCGAAAATAACCCTCCATGTCGCTGGCAGCACCCAGTTCCGTGTCACTGATAATAACATTGACTCCAATCAGTGGCTGGTGGGTAGCCGCATCCCGAATGAGACCTGCCAGGTTTCCAGTTTGGCTCCAGATTAAATCTGTAAGGGCTAAAAATAACAATAATTTTCTCATGCTACTTAATGAGGTTATCCACTTTTGGTTGTTAGATAGAAACACTTTATAAACACATTAGAAATAAAACGAAAAAGCCCCGCCAGCCAATGCTAACAGGGCCCTGAAAAAAAGATTGGTGAGGTCATATTACTGCCTTAATCTGTAACAGCAGCCTTCCATTGTGTTTAGGAATTTTTCCACTTGCGAAGAAGTGAAAAATAATTCATTAATAGGTTCGAATGTATCAACATCATACATGATGGCATCATAGTCACGAAGGAAATTCGATTCCAGTTTACGGACCATGTCCAGCATAACCTGTTTAGGAACTCCCTTACTCCGCAGGAAATTCACTTGAATATTTAAGGTGCCTTCGCTGGTCATGTGAAACAATGGCAACACACCAAAATCAGAATTGCAGCGAAATGTTAGAGTACCATGATCTGATCCACGTCCCCAGGATATTTCATCAGCGTGCTTTTCACTGAATTCGATTAGGGCATTTCCGACTTTAGCCACTTCGCGGCTGCAGTTTTCAGTCATATGTTCAGTGAAACGGGTTTTATTCCATTTTGACATTTAGTTTACTACCTCGAATGAAATTCAAAAATTTGTTGCTTACGCAGTGGGAAATCTAAGACTTTTTCTTTACAAGGAAATAATCAAATTCTAGAAAAACTATAATAATAAAAAAGGCCGCATATATGCGGCCTTTTTTGTATTAAAGGTGTAGGTTATAATTCATCTGCATGCTTGCTCAAATAACTGGCAACACCTGATGCTGTATTTACCATCCCTTCATCTCCTTTTTGCCAACCTGCAGCGCATACCTGACCATTTTCTTCAAAAAATTGAAGAGCTTCAACGATTCTAACCACTTCATCCATGTTACGGCCTAACGGTTCATCATTTACGATCTGATGCCGAACGATTCCATTTTGATCAATCACAAATGTAGCACGCATGGCAACACCAGCAGGGTAATAAGAATCACCTCCTTCAGATTGTATACCGTATGCTTTTGCAATGGAATGATTCATATCAGCAGCTAAAGTATATTTCAATTTTCCCACACCACCATCATTAATGGCGGTATTTCTCCAAGCAAAATGTGTATGGTGAGAATCTATCGAAACACCAACAACTTCCACGCCTAATTCCGTTAGTTTGTCCATCCGATGATCCATAGCGATTAATTCAGATGGGCAGACAAAGGTAAAATCCAAAGGGTAAAAGAATACCACCGCGTATTTTCCATTCCTGGCATCAGTAAAGTTGTAATCCCCAACAATTGAATCATCGGCTAAAACAGCTTGTGTCGTAAAGTCCGGTGCTTTTCTTCCTACAAGTACACTCATTATTTATTCTCCTTTTTTATTATTTGTGTTTTTTACATGTTCCAATGATAGTCATTTCCACATCATCTACTTCAAACTTGTAATTCTTTCTTATTTTTTTACGGATACTGTCATCCTGCAAGTGAACATCAATTATTTCTCCGCAGACCTTACATTTCATATGATCGTGAGACGCCGTATTCCAATCGTAACGGGAAATATTTCCATCAGTAATAGCTTTAATTGTTCCCTCTTCATCCAGTTGTTTCAGATTCCTGTATACCGTTCCAAGACTCAAATTAGGGAGTCTTTTTTTAGCTTTAGTATAAATCCAGTCAGCTGTTGGATGAGCATTTGTACTTTCCACAATTTCACGGATTATTTCTCTTTGAGAGCTAAATCTCATTTATGAAAATAGTAAATAAATAATAACAATTACTATTATTATTTAAATTTATATTATGAGGTAGGTTTTATTAATTTATTCGTTTTCTGTATAATTGCCCGGACCAGTACCCCTCCTAAAACTAACAAGCCGCCTATCAATGAATATGGTCCCATCGTTTCACCAATTATCAAATATACCAGTAGAGGATTAATGATTGGTTCAATAGATGGATAAATTATTGCATCTAGTGCAGACACGTATTTAATCGCAATGGCAAACAATATATAAGGGATACCCAGTTGTACCACACCCAGTGTGAGTATCAACACGACAGATTGTTTATCAGCTGCAAATCCATTTAATATTACTGGCAGACATATCAAAAACGTTAAGGCATTGCCTAAAATGATCGATTCAGCCGGGGAAGCATCTTTTTGTTTACGCAGCAGGATAGTGAACATCCCAAAAAATATACCAGCAGTCACACCGCAAATATTTCCTAAATGGTCGCTGAACGTGAGTTCATCCAGGAAAAAAAGTACTAGCCCCAAAAGCATGACACCAATCGTGAGCCAATCAATCATTGTTGATCTTTCCCCTAAATATGAAAAACTTAATAAGGCAACATAGACAGGAGCCGTATATTGCAAAAGTATAGCATTCCCCGCTGTTGTAAGTTTATTAGCTATGACAAATAATGTAACTGTGGCCGCATATGCAACAGCTGCTAATAGTTGGTATTTATTCCAAGTAAAGCGCGGTCTTTTGACATAGAATAATATTACCATCCCCGCAATCCCACTTCGTAAACCGGCGATGACCAGGGGTGGCCAGGGAATGGATTTGATCAATACACCAGCGATGCTCCAAAGTAAACCTGCGATGATTAACAGGCCTATAGCATTCCTATGTTTCAACGATTAGTCTCCCATTTGTCTTGGAACCAATAGATAGAGTATGGTTCCACAGGCAAGTGCAAAGCCACCTTTCCACCAACCGTCGGCATTGGATAATACTCCCGCTTCCTGGAGCCAGGATAAAACGGCAAACATGATGCCAAATGACGATATAAATAACCAAATTGTTTTTAAAATATTTTGCATGAAATAAGTTGTTATTATTTGATTTAGTGTTAATTTTGGGCTTGAAAGTTACCCCATATTTGATCAGGAAAAAGAAATCATAATAAAATTTAGGATAACGAAAATTTGAAAAATTAGATTTGCCCTATAAAAACACCCTCCAACAAAAAACCCTGCTTCGGCAGGGTTTTTTGGTTTCCAACGTTTTATATACCTATTAAAAACCTTGTACTTTGGCTGATTTTTTATAAAGCTGGAAAACTAAATGCCAGCCCACAACAACCATAATGAGTAACACACCATAGCCACCAAGATAATGTGACACGCCTACGGTATGTTCATTGATCATAGTCCAGATTAAAGGAACAGACATATATGTATTATGTTTAGAACGTAGGCCTGCCATTCCCGCATCAGCCGGATTCGGCGCATCACCATTTTTGATGGCAGTAATAATCTGTTGTTGCGCCGGCCAAATTCTGTACCATACATTGAAAGCCATCATAGAGCCAAACATGGTACCCAAATGAATATTATATGCACGATACGACGTCATTTCAGATACACAGATCAATAAGCAAAGAACGCCGGCGATACCCATAAAACTGGTAATTGTAGCAACACGCGTATTTTTAGCCAATGAACTTTTATAGAAAGCATCATAGACAAAAACCATTATAAATGGAATGAGATAAGCCGCATGTTTAAACTTGCTGGCTTCTTCACCAATTTCAAGTTCTCTGAACATGGAATCATTCATTTGCATCCAGTATACAAGTAATAAAAGGACCATACCCGTTACCCATGTCCAAGCTGCACCCCAGCGAAAGAAATATAGAGCTCTTGGCATAAGTTCGGGTACCACTTTCTTTTTTGTGTCACCATCCATCGTGGCGGCGACATGTCCATTGATCCAGTTAAAAAAGTATAGCAGCCCGATCCAAAGAACGCCTGCAATAATGTGTATCCATTTAAAAATGGGTGTTATGAATTCCATTGAGATTCTCCTTTAATGTGGTTTGTTGCCTACAAAACCAAGCAATAAAATTACACGTTTAAATATTATAATTCAACAAACGTAATCAATTATTCATTATTTGAATACGGAAAAATATCAGCCATGGTTTGTACTTGGCCATACTGATTTTTATGCACTATATGGGTTCTATCAAATTCAGTGTAATTATTCAACCCTGATGCAGCTGCCAAAGAATTCAACCCATTTCGCAGTGTAATAACATAATTAAGGACACGCCATTGCTTTTCATCAACAACTAAAGCTTTTTGATGATCTGTGTCCGTAGTAGCAACACCCACTGGGCATTTATTTGTATGACATTTTTCTGCTCCGATGCATCCGACTGAAATCATCATTCCCCGGGCAATATTCACCAAATCAGCTCCCATGCCCATAGCAATAGCAACTTTGTCCGGACTGAATATTTTTCCGCTGGCGAATACTTTTACGTTATCTCTTACACCATATTTCCGCAAAGCATTATCCAAATACAGAATTCCGGACTTAACGGGCAATCCCATGGTGTCTGCCATTTCCTGGTATGTTGCACCGGATCCGCCTTCCCCGCCATCAACTGTTATGGCATCGGGACCGCGCCCGGTTTCAGCTATTGCTCTACATAATTCATCGGCAGAATCGGAACCACCCATAACAATCTTAATACCAATAGGTTTTCCTCCAATATCTTTTAATGTGTCAATGAAATCAAATAAAGTCGGTATATCATGAAATTGATGATGGCGATTGGGTGAATCCACATTCTTCCAGGGAGTTACACCACGAATGGCTGCAATTTCTTCATTGACTTTACTTCCTTCAACGTGTCCGCCCCGAATTTTTGCCCCTTGAGCTAATTTCAATTCAAACATGGCAATTTGTGGATTATCAGCTTTATCTTTGAATTTATCAAGACAAAAGTCACCTTTTTCTGTTCGGACACCAAATAAACCGGGGCCGATTTGCATAATGACATCTCCGCCACCCAATAGATGATAACTCGCCAATCCGCCTTCACCGGTATGAACCCAAGATCCTTTCGCTTTCCCTAAACCTAGACTCATGGAACTAATTGCATTCTCTCCCAATGCCCCATAACTCATAGCGCTCATACCAACAGGTCCGTATACTTTCCAAGGTGTTTTACACTTGGGTCCGATGACTATTGCATCTTCTTCACTAAGCAACCAGGGCTGAACATCAATTTCTTCCAATTTTTCTTTTCTCGAGAATAATCCTTCACTACCCACATATCGTTTTGTTTTGATTTTAGGAGCACACACTACTCTCATTTCTTCAGCCAACTTTGGAAACATAGAGTTCCTTATATACCAACCGGATTTATCAAAGTCTCGCTTTGATCCAAAGGCAATCAGTGTCTTCATATATTTTCCTGCTACCACAATATTAGTAAAATCGGTGCGGCTAAATGGTTTACCCTCATGATCTGAATCAAACATATACTGGCGTAATTCAGGACCCATCATTTCAAATATATATCGGATTCTTCCCAATAATGGAAAATTGCGAAGAATAGAATGCTGACTTTGGCGCTTATCCACAAAGTACCACACCAGAAAAATAACAGGTGGGACAACAAGGATAATTAGCGCAAGGCAAATAAGAATAGTTATAGCGATTTCATGAAACATAGTTGAATATTACCAAAAGTTGGATATAATAAATAATACTAAAACAGACATAATAAACATCTTCCACCCGGCCCGTAAATAATCGGATTTATCAACTAAACCGCTGGAATGAATAATCATGCACGTTGGTGACGCAACAACTGTAAGATAAGCAAAAGCAGAGGCAATCGCTGTAGAAAATCCCATGACAAGTGGATCACCACCCATATTTAACACAATGGGACCAATGACTGCTACAGTTGCAGCATTGCTTAATAAATTAGTTAACAATCCTGTCAATACGACAGCAATAAACCATCTTATAATGGATACATCATCACTGATTATTTTCATCCAATTAATAGCAGTATCTGCAACCCAAAATGCAGCACCGGTATCTTTCATATGGAGCCCCAGAGAAACAGCCGCACCGAAAAGAATGACCACACCCCAGTTTGTATTTCGGTTTAAATCTTCCCATCTTATCAATCCAAACGCCATATAAAGGAAAACACCAATCAGTGCAATAATACCTAAACCTACTTTTGAACTGAATAAAACCCATCCCAGAAAAACCAGAATAAAAATGAAAATTGTCAATAATTCATTTCCTCTCATCGAACCTTTTTTTGTGACTTGTATCTTTAATTTTCTAACAGCAGAATCCAAAATCAACTGGCGCGGTTTAAACGTGTACCACAGAATTACAGCAGCAAGTGGGATTTCAAAAAACAAAATAGGATACGCATATTTCATCCATTCCAAATATGAAATATTTCCAACACCAAATTCCTTCATATATCCCAACATGATAACATTTCTACCTCCCCCAGAAGGTGTACCAATTGACCCCATAGCGCTTCCATAAGCAATAGAAAATAAAATTAATGCTGCCAGTTTCGATGTGCTTCTTTTATCTACACCTGAATTTTTCACCAACGTTAACCCAACCGGCATCATCATCGCTGTCACAGTATGTTCACCGATAAATGATGATAAAAATGCAGATATTGCAATAAAACCAATAACGATTTTCCAGGTTTTATTTCCAGTAAGTTTAATTATTCCTAAAGCCAATCGGCTGTCCAAACCTTGGCTAACGATTGCTACTGCCAGCATAAGCGAACCCATTATAAAAAAAACAGCATCACTCATAAAAGATTTGGCAACGCCATTGGAAGTATCAATACCCAATAAAACTTGTAATATAAGAATCATCATTGCTACTGCAGGAAGAGGCACTGGTTCAAATACAATCAAAATAATGGCCATTACCACAATGATAAGAGTTCTATAACCTTCGACAGATAATCCGGTAGGTGCCGGAATATTATACATAATAATCCCTACCAAGATAGCCACTATAAGCCATCTTTTTTGGGTCAGCCAATAAATAAAAGTATTTATCAACAAATCATTAGGTATTTTATTTTACAATTAAGATTGGACATTGGCAGTCTTCCATCACTTTTAAAGGTTTACTGCCAACAAAAAATTTAAGAAGAGGATTTTTTGTTGAGGCACCCATTACAACGATATGATTATCTCCGACAGTTTTCTTGATTACTTCAACTGGGTCACCTGTTTTAAAATGACGTTCGTGGTCAATTCCAACTCGTCGCATTAATTTGCTGGCTCTATTAGAAGCCTGTGTATAACTTTCTCCAAATGATTCGGTTTTTGATACAGTAATAAGATTCACTTTTATATCGAATGCTTGAGCAACGCGCGCACCATATTTTACTGCTTTTGGAGTATGAGGAGAATCATTTACCGGCAAAAGTAAACTATAGGATTGTTCCTGATTATAATTTTTTACAACAAAAATAGAGCTATCTATATATTGCACTAAATTGTGTGCCATTCCTCTTTTTTGGCTTCCACCTATAATGGTTACATCATATTTACCGCGCTGTACTTCATCCCTCAATTCTGCAATAATATCCCCATTACGTAAAATTAAATTCACATCTTTACAAACAGTCCCTTGTAAATATACCTCACATCGATTTCCACTTGTCTGCACCAGAGTATTTTTGGAAAACCCGGCTTCGATTGTTGTTGGTGCAATATAGTTGTTATCTGCTAAAAAAGCGAATGCCCACTCCAAAACTTCTACTCCAGGACGATCAAATTCCCATTCCTCCATTCGCTCTTGAGTAAATCGAACTTGTGATGCAGAAAATTTACTGATCTTTGGACCGACGTAGGCTATAGTGACAGCAGCTTTAAATGCTTTTGCAACCTGCATCCCAACTCGAAGGGTTGGTTCAGAAAATTCTTGACTTTTCACTGCTATGAGAAACTTCATACCTATCCAAATTTAAGGATTAATTAAAAAAATATTGATCAAAAAGTATTCACATATAAAATGACTAATATTATGGACACAATCCCCACTTTCCATCCTGCTTTTAAAAAATCTTTTTACGTTTACTAATCCACTGGAATAAACGATTGTATAAGCAGGTGCGGCAACTGCTGTGAAAAGCCAAACATTAAGTTGTGTAATTAAATATGTAATAATTATCCGTGCGAACACTCACTCGGAATACGCGACCCATCTTCCAAAATCGCCCATTTCCAGATAGGAACTCTTTTTTTGAGTTCAGAGATAAACCATGTCATTGCTTCTAATCCTTCTTTTCTATGTTTGGACCAAATGACCACATGAAGACTTGTTTCACCCACATCCACTCTTCCGATACGGTGTTTACAAAATAGATCATGAATGGGAAATTTCTTGCACGTTTCTTCTGCTAATTGAGTGAGTTCTGCTTCAGCCATACCTTTGTATTGTTCATATTCTAATGCGGTGATATTTTCTCCGTTTTCTGTGACACGAACGCGGCCATTGAAAATCAGTTCTGCGCCATCCTTCTGACGTGAATCTTCATTACGAAAAAATTCGATTGGGCCATTTATGATTTCTATTTTAATCATTTACCCCCCTTGTACCGGCGGTATGAATGCCACTTCATCCCTATCTTTTAATTCTGTTTCATGGGGAATGTATTTCTGATTTAAAGCAATACGCAAGCTCACAGTGTCCAATTTACCATCCGCTTTTTCTCTGATTATCTTTTCCAAATCCAATGTGGTTGCTCCAACTTCTAATTCCAAGTTGAGTTCATCTTTCCCAAAGGCATATTTAACTTGAGAAAAACATTTTACATTTATATTAATCATAATTGAATTATCTCTGATTGATGATTTAACCCATCATAGATGAGAAGTTTTCCAATTAAATTTTGTTCAATTCCAATAATAAGTTTAACTGTTTCTAATGCTTGGATATTTCCTATAATACCCGGGAGCATTCCCAGTACACCTGCATCTTCGCATGTTTCTCCACTCGATGGTGGATCAGGGAATAAATCGCTGTAACCAGGGCTCCCATTCACATTCAATACTGCCACTTGTCCTTCGTAGCGAAACAGGCCGCCATAAACCATGGGCACATTCGCCTCTTTTGAAAATCTATCAATTAATTGACGAGTTTGAATATTGTCTGTAGCATCAATAGTCACATCAGCACCTTCAATTATATTCATACCATTTTCCTTATTAAAGTATTCATCGGTGGATTCAATGACTGCATTTTTATTTAATTGTTCCAATCTGTCTTTGGCTACTTCAACTTTTAACCGATTAATATCGTCTACTCCATACAAAGGTTGGCGATGGAGATTAGAAAGTTCTACAATGTCCCCATCAATCAATTTCAATTTTCCTACACCAGCAGACATAAGCGATTGTGCTGCAGGACATCCTAGACCACCCATCCCAACGATTGCTACTGTCGCATTCATGAGTTTTTTCTGACCTTCAATTCCTATTTCCGGTAAAACTGTTTGCCGTGACCATCTACTCAAATCAGACTGATCAGATTGAAATTCCATCCATGCCTGTACCCCGCCCAATAAACTGTAAGTGTCTTCCAAATTGTTGGTTAGGATCACTCTTTCTGTCACAATTCCGAATTGACAGATCAAAACCTTTTTTCCACTAATTGTATTAATGTCCTTTTCAGTTACTACTACAGTTTCTAATCCGTCTACAGGAAATTCATTACGCTGTTCTCCAGGACGAATATCGATTACCGTGAACTCATTTTTTTGATCATTCAATTCTTTTGGTGTAAGGATCATTTAATTGTTTTCCATGGCAAAATATTTATTGTGATTTTTTCTCCCGGCTGCAACGGGCCATCTCCATGTTCTGTACCTAAAATACAATTGGCTTTTAAAGACGATGTCAACATATGTGATCCTACTTTTGTAGAAGATTGACATACCAATTGTCCATTTTCAATCCAGGCTTCACCAAATATAAATCTGGATTTTATTTTTTCTCTTGGGAATGGTTTCTTCAATATCCCTGTTAATTTTTTAGTTTTTTTCTGTCCCATCATGGATGTTAATACTGGCCAAATCCATTCCATAAAACCGATGTAAGATGACACGGGATTTCCAGGGAGACCAAAAATGAGCGTTGAGTCCATAGTACCAAAAAATAGAGGTTTCCCCGGTTTTTGCGCCACTTTCCAAAAATGATCTTCAACACCCAATTCCATGAAAACATCCCGAACATAATCATATCTTCCCATGGAGACTCCGCCTGATGAAATAACAACTTCACATGTATCCAATGCTTCTGATAAGAAGGATCGTAAAGAATCTTTATTATCCTTTATTATACCTTGCCTAACAACTTCTGCTCCTGTGTATTCAACAAGTTCCGAAAACACGTATAAGTTTGAATTGTATATTTCACCCGGCTTAAGCTCATTACCAGGTTCTATAAGTTCATCCCCAGTCCCGAAGATTGCTACTTTAGGCCTTTTAAACACAGTCAAAGTGCTATAGCCAAATGTGGCACATGTTCCAACTTCACCGGGAGTAATCCGTGTTCCTGCTGGAATTAGTACTTTACCTTTTTTTATTTCTTCCGCCTCCTTACGAATATGTTTTCCAGGAGAAGCTTCTATCATAATTTGAACAACATTAGCTTCAGAAAATCCACTGCTGTCTTCTACCATAACAATTGCATCCGCTCCATTCGGAATTTTTGCCCCTGTCATACATTGAATGCATTCTCCCTCTTTAATAGAAACGTTGCTTGGTGTTCCTGCAGAGCTAACCCCCACCATATTCAGGGTGACTGGACTATCATTGCTTGCTCCTATTGTATCAACAGATCGTACTGCAAAACCATCCATGGCAGAATTATCAAACCGTGGTGACGGAAAGGATGCAACCACATCCTGGGCTAAAATCCTGTCACCGGCATTTTTTAACAACACTTGTTCTTTTTCTACTTCAAAGAGATGTTTTTCTACAATTGATTTCGCTTCTTTAATTGGTATCATAATATTCCTTTGATTAAAAATAGAATGGCTATAAGAATGATGCCGCCCATAACTTGTTGAATTGTTTTAGCATTAAATCGAACTGCTCCCATATAGGAACCGGCAAATCCTCCTAACATCACTGCTCCAGCTAATGGTAAAATAAACTGTGGATCAAATGCGCCTATTTGTGTTCTTGCAATAACGCCAACTAATGAATTTACCCATATAAAAATTGTTCCTGATGCTGCAGCTTCTTTTTCTGACCCAAGTCTAAACATTATAATTAAAGGCACAAGATAAATACCACCACCAATACCAACTGTTCCAGCAATAAAACCAAGGAAACCTCCTAAACCAAAAATGAAAATCCATTTTTGACCTCCGGTTAATTGAAATGAAAACCGTAGATGGTGGAAGATATATATTCTTATAGCAACCATCACAAGAGTGAGAAGCAAAATAATCTGAAAAATATTTTTTGGCATATCCAATATCCCTGCCAAATACACCATAGGAATAGATGTTGTCAGAAACGGAACAATTAAATTGAGTCTTACATATCCTTTTCTCCAAAAATTTATCATACCGATAAATGTCACCACTAAATTCATGGTTAATGATGTAGTCGGAATGATATGATAACTGATACCAAAAATTGCCATGAGGGCTGTGTATGATGACCCACCACCAAGTCCAACAGATGAGTAAATCAACGCCACAAAGAAAAACAATATAGGAAGAAAATATTCCATTAATGTTTTTCACCTTGCATCATGTGAAATGAATGAAAAATGGTAGGAATCAACACTTTTAATGCATCTTTCGCTGCACCAGTACTTCCCGGAAGACAAATAATAATTGTTCTGTTTACAACTCCAACTGTCAGTCGTGACAGCATGGCAGTTTTCACTTTTCCTCTCCCGTAAGCGTGGAGGGCTTGTTCAATGCCTGGCAATTTGGAATCAAATATCTTTTCCACACTTTCAATGGTTAAATCTCTTGGTCCTAATCCTGTACCACCGGTTGTTATGATTAATTCAACTCCATTTTTAATCCAATCATTAATGGTCAAAACCAACTCTTCCGAACCATCAGGTAATATTTTTTGGTGTTTTACAGAACAACCTACATCTGAAAACCCATTGATTAATATAGGCCCGGATTTATCTACACCTTCACCAGATGAAATACTGTCACTCAAAGTAATGACACCAACATTTGGACGATATTCAACGGCATGGTCCGATTTACCACCAATTTTTTGGGTTAATTTTATATCACCAATATTCATTGTTTTATCCATGGATTTACACATATCATAAATAGTAAGTGCGGCTCCGAAAACAGCGGACAATGCTTCCATTTCTACCCCCGTGGCTTCTTTGGTTTTAACAATAGATCGAATAGAAATATCTTCGTCTCCTAAATCAAATTCAATATCAACATAAGATAGATTCAATTGATGGCACATGGGAATCATCTCTGCCGTTTTTTTCGCAGATTGAATTCCAGAAATTTTAGCTGTGGTTAGCACATTCCCTTTGGGTAATGAATCAGACTGAATGGATGATATTGTTTCAGGAAGCATGGAAATTTTCCCTTCTGCCTTGGCCATTCGAACCGTAGCAACTTTGTCAGTTACATCCACCATTTTGACGTTTCCTTTTTTATCTAAATGTGAAAATTCACTCATAATATTTTCCTTTTTTTCTTTACTCCCATAATCCATTCACTTTGCTTATCATTTCCGATCTTCCATTTTTCATCCCCCTATTTGAGTCATAGATTCTCTATGATCTTTGCCAAGGTGCTGAGCTTCCCAACCATCCTCAAGTTTATTCCACATCGTTTGTTGTATTTCTATTTGAATCTCTTCATTCGTAGCTCCTGACCGCATCAAATCACGAAGGTTGGTTTCGCCTTGACTATATAAACAGTTTAGTAATTTCCCATCTGCCGTAATACGAATCCTATTGCATTCTCCACAAAGGCTGCGCGAATAAGCAGGTATCACTGCCACCTTACCTTCATAATCATTCACTTGGAAGACATAGTGCTCTGTTTTAGAACCATCTATCGGAATCAATTTTTTAACTTGTTTTTCAAGGTCAGAAACAATTTGATCAGCCCCATAAAATTTTCCAGTTTTCCATATTTGATGTGAATCGAATGGCATCAATTCTATAAATCGTACTGTTACATTATTATTTTTTGTGAGTTCAATAAAATCCAGCAATTCATCATTATTGAAATCCCGCATAGCGACCACATTCACTTTGACGGAATGAAACCCGGATTTAATTGCTTTCTCGAGACCATTTAATACTAGATCCAAACTTTCTCGGCGGGTGATTATCTTGAATTTTTTTGCATTTAATGTATCTAAACTGATATTGATTCCAGTCAAACCGGCATCTTTTAAAATATTGATGTTTTTAGCAAGCAATATTCCATTTGTCGTCAAATGAATGGATTCTATTCCATCCAACTCATTTGCAAAGTGAATAAGTTTTGAAAGATCATTTCTAAGTAATGGTTCTCCACCAGTAAACCGGATTTTGGATATACCCATCTTTGATAAAATTTCTATAAATCGACAAATTTCATCAGTGGTCAATAGTTTATCTTCCGTGCGAAAGTCGATACCTTCTTCAGGCATGCAGTATATGCACCGCAGATTACATTGTTCATTTAAAGCGATACGCAGATAGGTAAATGAACGGCCAAATTGATCTACAATGGGCAGCGCTGGATTTTTCAGCACGCCATTTTCTGGATAGGATTGTATTAAGTTTTCTGCCATTCTCTTTCCAATTCATCCCGGTTTTATATTGGGAATCGGGAGCTAATCCAGATGTTTCCTTCTGGACCGTACCGGCCTCAAACCTTACCTGCTTATTGACAGCCGTAGGTTATTCAGCTTCGAGATATTATTAATTGATTGAAGAATTTACCTATTATCTACAAATATATGAAGAATCTTAACTACAATGTAAAACATGTTAAACGCTTAATAATTTGTGGCGAGGTGATGTTTTTTTAATTCCAGTAACTGTTTTATTTATAATCTCTATAGCCCTATCAATTTCATCTTCAGTAGTAAACTTGCCTAAACTGAATCGGATAGCTGAATGTGCCATTTCATTTCTGTGACCTATAGCCTTCAGAACATGGGATGGTTCCAAATTTGCGCTACTGCAAGCTGATCCTGTAGAACACGCGACAGATTTCATTTTCATTATGAGTGTTTCTGCATCAACCCCCGGAAAACAAATGTTCACATTATTTGTTAAGCGTTTTTTTCTACTTCCATTTAATTCTGCATCAGGATGAGCTGCTTTTATTTCATCAATTAGCTTATCTCTTAAATGTAAAAGATGCTCATTTTCCACATCTCTATCTTCTTCCGCAATACGAACTGCTTCACCGAAACCTGCAATTAAGGGAACAGGAAGTGTCCCAGATCTGAAACCACGTTCATGACTACCACCATCGATTTGCAACTGCAGGGAAATTCTGGGATTCTTTTGATTAACATATAAAATTCCTATCCCCTTTGGACCATAAATCTTGTGTGCTGAAGCAGCCAACAGGTCTATATTCATTTTTTGTACATCAATGGATAATTTTCCGAATGATTGGGCAGCATCTACAAGAAAATATACCCCATGCTCTCGGCAGATGTGACCTATATCCGCAATAGGTTGAACTGTTCCTATTTCATTGTTGGCATGCATTATTGCAACTAATATTGTTTCATTTTTCATTGATGTAAGCACATCATCGGGATTAACAAATCCTTCAGGATCCACTGGAAGCATGGTTACTTCCCAACCCTTATTTTTCATGGCATTGCAAGTATCCAAAACAGCTTTATGTTCAGTTGCCTGAGTTATTATATGATTCTTTTTTCTTCCAATTTTCCCACATAATCCTTTGATTGCCAAATTAATAGACTCTGTAGCACCACTTGTAAAAACGATCTCACGAATTTTTCCATTTAACTCGCTGGCCAAAATCTTTCTTGAATTTTCAACTGCTTTTTTTGCTTCCTGACCAAACTTGTGGTGGAAACTGGCAGCATTGCCAAATTTATCTTTGTAATAAGGCAACATATAGTCTAACACCCTCGAGTCAGTGGGAGTGGTGGCATTATAATCCAGGTAAATGGAAGTATTTTTTCCCACTTAACTACCTAATATTTTACCTGATCCACTATTCTTCAACATTACAATTTCTGATAAAATACTTAATGCAATTTCTTCAGCTGATTTTGCATTTAAATCAAGTCCGGCTGGTGAATGAAACCTTTGCAATGTTTCTTCCTGAACATCATTTTCTTTCAAATAGTCCATAATTAAACCAGCTTTTTTACGACTGGCAACTACTGCTACATAGGGTATTCCCATATTTAATGCAGTATCTAAAACTGATTCCAAAATTGTTTTACCATTTATTTTGGCCATCAGTTTGTTCTGATTTGGCATACGACTGGAAGAACCAGCAGCTAAAATAATCCCGGATATTTTCATAATAATATTTTTTTATTCTTTATTTCTTCGGGTAATACTGAATTTGATTATATACATTTTAATAAATAGATGGGATGAATCTTATATATTTATCTACATAAATAAGATTTATAAATCTTATTTATGTATGTTTTAGTGATGAAAAATAAATTATAAATTATGGCGTAAAACTACAGTAACCGATCAGATCGCATTTTTTTTTCATATCCTGCCATACATGTTCTTCAGGAATTCCCTTAAATGCCATTGGATAACACATTAGGTTTTCTTTTTGGATATGGCTGCTTAACATTTCACAAAGTCCAGTACATGTACTGTTTATTTTAGTTCGAGTCTCGTTCCAAGACAAGCCATTGTAATTTACGGTAATATCTTTCAGATCATGTTTATATTTGCGAATGGGTTCATGCTCCATCGTCATCACTGTTGGAGGCCCAGCCATTCCTCTTTCAATCATAACTGGAAAAAGAGCCTGTTCCTCTCTTTGGTGGTGGGGTTCTGATTCTGTGACTTTAATGGCTAAATGATGAAGTTTATCCAAATCATTTTCTGCATCTTCCACAGTTGATAATCCTTGAATTTTGGTATTTAATTCAGCTATTTCATCCAGTGTTTTTAAAATGATTTCATGTTCACGGTATAAGGTTTTTAAAACATGTCCTTCAGGTAAATTTGCATAAAATGTTTCCATTTTTGAACTCCACTAGTTTGAAATTGATGAAAAATTATTTGTTGCTTATGTATGTAGTTGTAAGCTTTCTTCTAAATACGGGTCTTTTTCAGGTAATGTTTTTTTACTACCAAAATCCTTTATAAAAACCCATATAAATGCTGCCAGTGTACCTGCAAACATTAAGACTTCAATTAAACTAAATACGGGTGTTTCCATATGTGAAGGGAAAATCATCATGTATAAATCCACCCATCTCCCTACCAAAACCAGAGATGCAGCAATAAGTAAACTTTTTTCGTTCCGCTTGGTTTTTCTGAATAATAAAATGACAAACGGAATGAACCAATTCAACAAAATATTCACCACTGTGAGCGAACCAAAAACGCCTACATGTCGTTTAATATAATAGACTGTTTCTTCGGGGATATTGGCATACCAGATGAGCATGTGCTGTGAGAACCAGATATAAACCCAAAAGGTCACAAAGCCAAAAAGATAACGAGACAACTCATATAGATGATCAATTTTAACCGTATCTTTCAAAATGCCGGTTCGTCGCAGAAAAATGACTGCAATCATAATAAATGCCAATCCGCTCGTAAACATACCGGAAAAATTATACAAACCAAAAATGGTGCTAAACCAATGGGGTTCTAAAGACATAATCCAGTCAAAACTTGAAAAGATAAACATGATACCGCCAATATAAAGCCAAAATGCTGACAAGCCGGTAGGTGATTTTGGTTGATAAGAATCTACATCTAAATCTATGGCATGGGATCTTGAAATGATTTTCCTGCCCACCCATATCCAAAAGACAAAATAAATTACCATACGAATCATGAATCCCATTGGATTTAACCAAGCTGATTTCCCCGCTAAAATGGGATCATTTGCAACTACATCTGCGTGAGACCATTCATAAATATCGTGCATCCCAAAATACAACAAAAGCATAGCCACAAAGCCAATGGGTAATACTGAAAACATAGCTTCCGGCACACGGCGAATAACAACATCCCAACCGGAATTTGATACATAATGAATGGCAACCATCATCATGCCGCAAAAGCCGATTCCAGTGAGGAAATATCCGGACAAAAGTAAATTTAACCAAGCTCGTGTTGGATCAGTGAAAACACTAATTGCAAAAGTCAACACACCTAAACCCATAAATATTTTCAGCCACAATTTTTGACGATTTGTTAGGATATTTATATTTTCCACCGTCATTTTATTTCCCCATTGTTCTTATGAATTTTATTACTTTCCAACGGTCTTCTCGCTGCACTTGCGAACGATAGGATGCCATATTTCCTTTGCCGTTTGAAATGATGAAATACAATTGTCCGTCCTTCATATTTTTTACATTTTCCGAAAGCAAAGATGATGGCGGTGGAACACCTCGTTTTGTCACTGGTCCATCGCCCAAACCGGTCATACCGTGGCAAACCTGACAATAATTACGATACACCCATTCACCACGAGCTATATTATTATCTGAATTTTCAATGGGATTCTTTAGCACTTTCCCTGCTAATTCTTCCGTGAGTTCCCCATCGGAATATTCAGGAAGAAATCCCCGAGCAATGGTGCCTTCTACCGGCATTTGCAGGGTTTGACCATTGGAATAATTTGGATTTTCAGCAAAAGCATCGAATGGAACCGAATGCACCATTTCCGGAACAAATTCCACATTCAATTCACGGGGGTCATTATACAGACATTTTTGCAATCCAAATAAAAGAACCAAAATAATACCCAATTTCATGATTGATTTCATATCCATTATTCAGATTCCAATATTTCGTGCCAATCGAATGCAGAATGAGTGGTGGAAATCTTTTCTGCTTTTTCGCTGTTAAACGATCTTAAATCTTTCGTCAAAACAATAACAAATCTGTCATCGGTAACATCCGGTGCATATATTTTTGGCTTTCTACCTGGCAATACACCTGTCCGCCAAAGTAAAGTAAACACCGTTCCCAATCCTGCAAATAATACCGTTGTTTCAAATGCGATGGGCATAAATCCGGGCATAGAATTCCACGGTTTACCACCAATATTGATGGGCCAATTCACTGCTGAAATCCAATATTGACCATATAAACCAACAGTCAGGCCGATAAACGCAAACATAAAACATATTTTAGAAAGCCGTGATGGTTTCAGCCCCATAGCTTTATCCAATCCATGGACAGCGTAGGGTGTAAAAGCATCCAATAGCGTAAAACCTGAATTTTTAAACTCTTGAGTAGCATTCACTAAATCGTATTCATTATCAAACGACACTACAAAATATTTCTTCATTTTTCACCTCCGTGTCGCCCTTTAAACTGCAAGACGCTTTTTACTTCTCCAATGGAAATAATGGGTAAATATCGGATGAATAACATGAACAGGGTAAAGAATAAACCGAAGCTTCCGATGAGCGTGGCGATTTCCACATACGATGGTTTGTACATGGCCCATGCAGACGGCAGAAAATCTCTATGCAGGGAAGTTACAATAATCACAAATCGCTCAAACCACATACCAATATTTATGAATATAGATAGAATGAAAACCATAATCATATTTGTACGGATTTTCTTAAACCAAAAAAATTGCGGTGTAAGCAAATTACAACCTACCATAATCCAATATGCCCAAGCAAAAGGTCCCATAGCGCGATTCAAGAAAACAAATTGTTCATAGCCATTACCCGAATACCAGGCCATGAAAAATTCCGTGGCATAAGATAAAGTTACAATACCACCGGTAAGAATGATCACTTTTGTCATATTTTCAATATGTTTGACGGTGATGTATTCTTCCAATCGCATAGCTTTTCGAGCAATGATTAGCAAAGTCAACACCATGGCAAATCCAGAAAACACAGCACCAGCAACAAAGTATGGTGGAAATGTTGTTGTATGCCAACCGGGAATAGCTGATGTAGCAAAATCAAAACTAACAATGGTGTGAACCGAAACCACCAAGGGTGCCGCCAATCCTGCCAGCAATCCATAAACTGTTTCGTAGCGATGCCAGGTCCTGAATGAACCTGACCAGCCGAAACTCAAAAATCCAAAAATCCATTTTTTTACTTTTGTTTTTGCTCGGTCTCGAACTGTGGCCAAATCGGGAATCATGCCAATATACCAAAACACAGCGGAAATAATTAGGTAGGTACCGATGGCAAAAACATCCCATGCCAGCGGTGAACGGAAATTAACCCATAATGGACCGCGGGTATTTGGATAAGGAAACATCCAATAAGCCATCCACGGACGTCCCATGTGAATAATGGGAAATAGACCGGCACATATTACCGCAAAAATGGTCATGGCTTCGGCAGAACGATTGATGGATGTCCGCCACTTTTGTCTGAACAAAAATAAAATGGCAGAAATCAAGGTTCCGGCGTGACCGATCCCTACCCAAAAGACAAAGTTGGTAATATCAAAAGCCCAGCCAACCGTTTTGTTGAGTCCCCAAGTTCCGATTCCGGTCATAATTTGATAGGACACCGCAACGATTCCAAGCGTCAATGCACTCGCAGCAATTATAAATCCAATCCACCATAATCCGGTTGGTTTTTTGTCCATAATTCCCACAACATCATTGGTGACTGTCTTTAAATTTTTATTTCCGTGAACCAGGGGTTTTCTCAAAGATTCAACATGATTAGCCATGATGATTTCCCCCATTTTCTTCATTGCGATTCCTCACCATGGTCAAATATCCGACTGTAGGGCGAGAATTCAATTCTTCCAAAACATGATAATGGCGCGGGTCTTCAACCAATTTTGAGATATCACTTTCAGGGTCATTCAAATCGCCAAATGTGATGGCATCTGCAGGACACGATTGCTGACATGCCAATTTAATATCGCCATCGGCTAAAGGAATTCCTTTCTGCTTTGCTTCAAATTTTGCTTCCTGAATCCGCTGTATACACATGGAACATTTTTCCATCACACCCCGGCTTCGCACCGTAACGTCCGGATTCAAAACCATATTTTCCAATTCATCATTATGAGCGTAATCAAACCAATTAAACCGCCGAACTTTATAGGGACAATTATTAGCACAAAACCGTGTTCCAACACAACGATTATAGACTTGCTGATTCAAACCTTCAGAACTATGCACAGTCGCCAAAACGGGACAAACAGGCTCGCATGGAGAATTATCGCAATGCTGACACATCATAGGCTGAAACGCCACATCCACATCGTCCCCCTCGCCGGAATAATATCGGTCTATCCGCATCCACGCCATGTCGCGGCGGCGAAATACTTCATCTTTACCCACTACCGGCACATTGTTTTCCACTTGGCAGGAAATGACGCAGGCGGAACATCCCGTGCATGCATTTAAGTCCACTGCCATTCCCCAATGATGCTTGTCGTAAGGATGGTCATCTTTCCAAAGCGTTACAACTTGATGTCCATGGTGAGCACCGGAAGACGGATCTTTTTTGTATGCATCGAAAGTGGTTTCTTGAATAAATGGACGTACCTCCATAGATGGAGGTGATGTATTTTCAGGATTTTTCAGCGTGTTATATGTTTGAGTTAAAGCCAAATCTTTCTTTTTCCCTGTCTTGGAAATAATGACCGAAATACCTGAAAATGAGAGCGTTTTTTCATTTCTTCCCAAAAGGTGGTTAGTGCGTTCACCAACCAATTCGCCATCGCCCAAAGTTGCCTTTTTCTGAATCCATTCCGGACCAAGATTTTTAAATCGTTCCGTGCCTTTTCGTCCATAACCCATAGAGACAGCAACCACTTCATCACTCTGTCCTTCTTGAATATACACGGGCAATTCTATTGAATTTTCGTTGGCAGTGAGTTTAACGACTTCGCCCTGACTCAATCCCAATTCTTTAGCTTTTTTCGGGGATAGACTTGCCGCATTATCCCATGTCAGTTTTGTAATGGGATCCGGCAATTCCTGCAACCAGGGATTTTCTGCATGACGGCCATCCAACATTTGTAAGGATGGATATGTCATGAGCGTAAGTCCATTATTAAATTCTGATTTTGGCAAGGATCCTTTTGTAAATCTGCCAATTGAAAGTGATTTTGCTTTGATGTTTACAAACCCATCATGTACCAAATTGTCCCACCAGCGATTGAAAGACTGGCTTCCTTTTTTTCGTGTAGTATATATTTTCTTCCAATAATTCCGAACCAAATTCCGTTCATCATCGCCAAAGCCTGCCCAACCGGCTATTGATTTTCTAAATGTCTGGGTGTCATCCAAACCTTGAATGGTTGGCTGCGTCATAGACAAAACACCAGCTGTAAATTCATCATCCGACCACGATTCCAAATAATGGGGTGACGGACAAACACCATTGCATAATTCAGTGGTTTCATTATTTTTTGCGGAAAAAGAGACTGTTACCGGAATTGATTTCATAAGTTCACCAAACTGCTCACCTTCAGGTAAATCGTAAATAGGATTCACACCGGCGATTAATAAGGCACCAACTTTTCCCGCTTTCATTTCCGTTAATAATTGGGCAACTGCGGAATCACTTCCACCCTTTTGAAAACTTGGATTTTTCAGATGAACTGTTTTACCGATATTCCCCAAGGCTTCGTTCAGTCTGTTTACAAGTATTTGAATTGCAAGATCGTTCACGCCGGAAACAACCAAACTTTTTCCCTTATAATGTTTTAATTCTTTCGCAATTTCTGATGCAATGCCATGTCCGCCTTTTCCACTTAATGCGCGCTCGATGTCTTTCGCAAATTGCAAAATATCTGCTGGTGATTTTACAATCCGCTGATCCGCTTTTGCACCAGATACAGATAATCGAGATTCAACCTGAATATGTTTGGAAATATGTTTTGCTTCCAAATTTCGATTCTTCCGATAATCTTTAGTAAACTGCGTTGGAGAGAGCCATGTGCCAAGGAAGTCTGCATCCAGACTCAAAATCATATCTGCTTTTTCAAAATCATATTGGGGTAAAATCCGCTTACCATAATTCACTTCATGAGCATCTAAAATGGCCGAATAGGAAATGGGGTCGTATTCAATATGAATGGCGTTGGAATATTTTTTTAAGAAATTTTGGATATAATATGTTGTGGAAGGACTTGTTACCGTTTCAGTTAATAAAACAATTTGTTGCCCCTTCTCACGTGCTTTTTGCAATCCTCGAACCACAGATTTATCCAAGTCATTCCAACTGACTTCTTTTCCGGAAAGTTTAGGATGAAGCAAGCGTTTTGAATCATACAATTCGATTACGCTCGCTTGACATACGAGACATAATCCACCTTGGCTCACTGGATGATCCGGATTCCCTTCCAATTTGATGGGACGGCTGTCTCGATTCTTCACCAATACACCACAACCGGTACCGCAGGCGTGGCTGGTAGATGCATACCAATAGGCTTTCCCGGGAATCACTTCTTCCGGTTGAATCAAAAATGGAATGGCTTTATTCACTGGCGTTTTAGAACAGGCCGTCATGAATGCCGCCAAGGAAAATCCTGCTGTTCTTAAGAAATCTCTACGATTCCATTCAATGGATGTCGTTTCCAAATCATCAGGACCTACTATTGCTTCAATAGTAGAATCTGTTCCTTTGGTCATCCAATATCTTTTTTCTTTAGACATACAATTTCTTTTCTAATAATGACACGTTGCACAATCCAATAATAGTTGTGTTCGTTCCGGGGCAGCTTCCAACGATTCGTGATCTTTTCTGTGGCAATCCAAACACCAGCCCATAGATAAATCTTCTGTTTGTTTAATGCGTTCCATGGATGCCACGTCGCCATGGCAATCGGCACAATCCACCCCGGCGGTGATGTGGGGTTTATGGCTAAAGAAAACGAAGTCCGGAATATTATGCACCTTCACCCATTCAACAGATTTTCCCTTTTTATCCTCAAGAGGATTCCCTTGTGGATCGTATCCCATGGCCGAATATATTTTGATAATTTCCAATGATGTGAGCGGTCGCATTTCTCTGCCTTCTGCTATCGCTTGTTCTTCTTCCAATCGTAAATCGTCTCGGGTAGCGGACACATATTTATGGCAATTCATACACACACTTATCGCCGGAATTCCTGCATGACGACTTTGAGATGCACCATAATGACAATACTGACATGGCACTTCCATTTCGCCTGCATGCAAACGATGGGAAAAATCAATAGGTTGAATCGGTTCATAATTTTGTTGATTTCCCGGCATGCGAAATGTGCTGTTGTTAATGACGATAATGAGTCCTAAAACAAAAATTAAAGCGGTAATCAGTTTGAATTGTTTTTGCATTTATTTTATGAACCCAACAAACTTTCTTCCAATTCCAACGCCTTGGGAAATAAAATATTATTCTCCAGATGAATATGTAAATGAATGTCGTCTTCCATGGCTTTTAAGTTTGCATAAGCCGCACGATAGGTATTACATCCATCTGCAGGTGGTTCATACCCATTCGACAAATCACTCATTTTTTTCAAAATTTCTCCCGCTATATCATGTTCTGCTATCATCATCGATATGGGTCCATTTACAAAAGCACCATTGGCTGACGAATTCTGAACCATTTGTGAGATATAAGGGAATAATATTTGCTCTTCCTTCATCATGTGTTGGTGTAAATCCTGCATGAGTTCATTGTATAATTTTGCCACTTCAATCGTTTCAGGATGGTGTTCTCCATGAACTCGCGCAACCTTATTGATAAATTCACCCGTAATGGGTCCATTACCGTAAATGTATTTATGATGCTCTTCAAAGATATAATCCACCAATTTATCCAGTGGCATGGATTGATAATCTAACGTTGATTTTTCACCATTTATGACCAATTCCAAATCGGCCATAATCGCGTCCAAATCAGTCCCTTTGTTTTCGCAGGCTGTTTCCAATTTTTCTCCACCTCCGCAGCAAAAATCCAAATCATGTTTTTTGAACACGTTGGCGGTCCGAATATTGTCGCTTACAATTTCACCAATAGTTTGTTCTCTCATCCTATTTTCCTTTGACTTATGGATTTTTATAATCAGCTTTTGACTCTAAATAATATCACCAGTTTAAAACTGCACATACTGCATAAAAAACAGCAAAACAAATAGTAAAGGCTATTGTATTCATTACGAGAACAATATTGGCTTTGGTTTGTAGAATTTTCATCTAATTAAAATTTTCTAAATGATTAATTGTTGTTTTTTGCCTTAAAGGATGCATTAGGTGTTCGAATTTTTCTGCGATTCCAATTCCATCTAACCAATTGCGGTTTTCGCCATAAATAAGGATTTGGTAGTACTAAAATGTGTACTAACCTAGTATATGGAAATAATAGAATTATTGAGAACGCACCAACTATATGTAGTTTTATTGTAATAGGCATGGCAGACACATAAGATAAATCAGGGCTTAACTTAAATATTGACCATAAGTATGGGGCGAGTGAGGCGGCAAACCAACTTGATCCCCAGCGATGAAAATATGCTGTTAAAATCCCCGTTATAACTTGAAATGCCAAAATACCTAACACCCACCAGTCTGCTGGAGATGTTACAATTCTGGCACGCACATTGGTTTTTCTACGGGAAACGATATTTATAAGCCCAACCAATGACATAAGACCAAAAATAAACATAGCAATTTCCATAATGTAAAGACGAGCCGGAACACTATTCCACCACAAGACTGTTTCGGGCAATAGAAACCAAAGAAAATGGGCCGTAAGAACGGCAATTATCCCATAATGAAAAGGTACCAGTCCCCAAAAATGTTGGCGATTTTCCAGAAATTGGGAAGATAGGCTGGAATAAGTAAATGACTTTGAGCGATACCGTTGAATTGTAACAACAAAGAATGCGAAAAGTGTCACATACGGAAAAAGCACAAAGAAAAAGGTATCAAGGTAATTTTGTAACATATTCATTGGGCCTGTACCTCCTGGGCAGTTGATTGATATTGCAGTACGTCATGAATAAATTGAATTAAATTTTTGTAGGGTGTTTTCGTTTCTCCAAACCCTTCAATTATCTTTTCAATTGCTGGGATAACATGGGTTTTGATGAATTCATTTCTATCATTGCTTTCCATTAGTGGAAGAACGGACAAAATATGTGATAAATGGTCAGGTAATTCCGACGTTTCTACAATATTGAATTCCCGAAGCATTTCACGTACTCGAACCATAAATACACCCCGTTCATAATTTTCACCATGTAAATGCCATCCCAAGTCCAAACATGTATTTGGTGTAAAATCGAACAACTGCGTGAATTCTTCCTGCAGTTTAGTCATTCCAGTTTTATTGACATGATTAGAAAAAGTCTGAAAATTATTATCCGACCGTTCATCAAGATTTTGTTGCACTTTTTTTACATCATTTCTTATATCCGCACTTGGATAAGAAATCAATGGCACAATGTTGTTATAAATGGATGTGTTCATTTTACCAACCCCGCTCTGGTTCATCTCTGAACCCAAAACCAGTTTCCTGTTTATGTTCCAGAGGATCTTTCATCATTTCGATAGCTTCTTCGCGATGCGCAGCAGGAATAACGAATCTGTCTTCAAACGTGCAAAGAGAAGTAAGTTGGTAAATTCCTTCAGCTTCTGCGGCTGAACAATCAGCTTCCAGCAACGCCTTATCGGCATCTAATTTTTCGATATCTCCAACTGTTTCAGCTCTACGATAAGCACGAATAGCCGATTGTTTTTTTAATACATAACGCAAATGACTTTCATTTCCGCCACCGAACATTTTTGCCAAATATTTGATAGGAGCACGGGCTTTTTCGAAATCGGGGAAAAACTCCTCATTCACATTACGCACTGAATCTCCCTCTTGTGCTGACATCACAGGAAGCATTGGCGGTACATAAAAAAGCATGGGTAAAGTTCTATACTCTATATGAGGAGGTAATGCAAGACCCCACTCTTTCACAAATTTATAAACAGGTGATTTTTGTGCTGCTTCAATTGTTGAATCAGCAATACCATTCTTTTTCGCCTCACGTATGACATTTTCATCAAAGGGATCTAAAATCATTTCCCGTTGTGCATCAACCAATTCTTCATCAGGGCGTTTTGCAGTTTCTTCAATCTTTTTAGCATCATAGAGAAGAACACCTAAATAACGAATACGCCCAACACATGAATGGAAACAGGCAGGAGCTTGCCCTGTTTCTACACGTGGAAAACATAAAATACATTTTTCAGATTTGCCTGTGTTCCAGTTGAAGTAAGTTTTCTTGTATGGGCACGCAGGAATACAAGATCGCCATGCACGACATTCTTGTTGATCCAATAAAACGATACCATCTTCACCCCGTTTATATAAAGCGCCTGATGGACAGGAAGCTACACATGATGGATTCAAACAATGATTACAAATACGTGGAAAGTAAAACATCATGAGTCGCTCAATGGCAAACATTTGTTCACGTTGCTCTTCTGATAAACCATCAAGATTTATGTCATTTTCTGCATAAATCGGTGAACCGGCCAAATCATCATCCCAATTTGGACCAGCTTCAATATCCATTTCTTCTCCAGTAACCATCGAAATGGGCCTTGCCGTCGGTTGATCGTCACCTTCCGGAGAATCGAATAAATCTTTATACTTGTACGTCCATGGTTCGTAGTAATCATCCAATGTCGGCATATTTGGATTGTGGAAAATATTTGTAACGGTTTTAGTTTTGCTTGTTGATCGAAGTTCCAATTCATCCTTTACAACTTCCCAGCCACCTTTGTATTTATCCTGGTCTTCCCATCTTGTAGGAAATCCGGTTCCAGGCTTAGTTTCCACATTATTCCACCACATATATTCTGTACCTTTTCTATCTGTCCATATATTTTTACAGGCAATACTGCATGTATGGCACCCGATACATTTGTCCAAGTGGAATACCATTGAGATTTGACTTCTAATATCCATAATAATTTTCCTTTTACCAGTTTAATACAGGCAATTTTCTGACCATAATAAAGGTGTCTCTGTTATTTCCTGTGGGACCCCAATAATTAAAGTGATAAGTAAATTGTCCGTAACCGCCTACCATTAAATTTGGTTTTAATCTTGTCCGCGTAAGAGAATTATTCATTCCTGCACGTTTGTTTCCACGTAAAGGTGATTTTGGTACGGATAACGTCCGTTCTGTTGCATGATAAATAATTACGATCCCTTTTGGAATCCTTGCGCTCACACTTGCTCTTGTAACTACAACTCCATTATCATTGTACACTTCCACCCAGTCGTTATCCACAATATCCAACTCTTCTGCATCTTTATCATTGATCCAAAACGGTTCAACACCACGGCTTAATGTGGACATACGGTGGTTATCTCCATAGGTAGAGTGAATATGCCATTTTCCGTGGGGTGTTAGATAGTTGAATATTTTTGTCTTATGTTCACTTTCGCTTGTGGCTAATTCTGAGTATTGTGTAGGAGTCGGTTTAGGTTTGTACGTTGGTAGATGTTCACCATATTGGATGTATCCGGGATGATCCAAATAAAAATGTTGACGACCTGTCAACGTTCGCCATGGAACTAATCGTTCCACATTATATGTGAATGGAGAATATGCTCTTCCGTTTTCCAAAAGTCCGGACCACATTGGACTATTCTGCAATCTTCGAGGTTGGGAACATAAATCATCGTAGCTTATACGAACACCGCGATTTTTTTCCGCTAAATCAGCTAAAACTAAACCAGTTTTTTCTTCCATGTTTTTGTAGGAACGATAGGCTAATTCACCATTGGTAACTGTAGCTAATTCCAAAATAGTATTACACACATCTTTCGATTCTTTTAGCGAAGGATATGTTTGTCCGTCCCAAGTTTCTGTTGGACATTCTATTTTCAGGCGCTCATATTCATCCTTAACCTCATAATGAGTTCCGTGGGCACTGAGACCATTCGCCGGCACATTTGGACCGTAAGAAATGTAGCGCTTATAAACGTTTTTGAAATCCCGTTTCACCACCTTAATTCCGGGCATAGTTTTTCCGGGAATAGCCTCAACTTCGCCGTCAATCCAATCTTTGATTTCTTTTTGAGCGATTTCTGCCGGTGTATCATGGGCTAATGCCAAGGTAACCACATCTTCCATTTGTTCAGGAAAATGTTTTTCCGATACTTTAGAAAATGATTCTGCAATATCTTTGAAAATATCCCAATCACTTTTTGATTCCCACGCCGGTGGAACTGCTTCTGCCAACGGATGAATAAAACTGTGCATATCGGTAGAATTCAAATCGGCTTTTTCATACCAAGTCGCTGCAGGCAAAACAATATCTGAATACAGAGCTGAAGTATCCATACGGAAGTTCAAATCCACGATCAAATCCATTTTCCCTTGGGGCACTTTGTCATGCCAAACCACTTCTTCCGTGGACCCTTTGGCAAATTGTGGATCTGACACTTGATTCGTGTGCGTTCCTAAATAATGATCTAAAAAGAATTCATGGCCTTTAGCAGAACCCCCAATGGCATTTCCGCGCCATATAAACCAAACGCGAGGCCAATTGTCCGAGTTATCCGGGTCTTCGATAGAAAATTTCATGTCCCGTTTTTTCAATTTTTCTACGACATAATCCACAATTCCCTGCTCATCGCTGGCACCATTTTCTCGCGCTTCCTTCGCCAAATCAATAGGGTTTGCTTCAAACTGTGGATAAAAAGGAAGCCAGCCATTTCGGACTGCTTTTACATTCACATCCATTGTGTGACCTTTTGCCATTGTTTTTTCTGGCTGTTTTTCTGGCACCGTATGATAATCGGTAAAGGATTTTTCATATCGCCATTGGTCCGAATGGACATAATGCCAGCTTGGTGTATTTTGAAGTCGGGACGGCCCAAACCAATCTTTTGCTAGTGCAATCGATGCCCAAGATTCGCCCGGGGCTAATTTTTCCTGTCCGACATAATGAGCTAATCCGCCACCGTTTTTACCTATACATCCCGTAAACATAAGAGCATGAATTGCGGCGCGATACATAAGATTTGCGTGATACCAATGATTGATTCCTGCGCCAATAATCACTGTGCATTTTCCGCCGGTTTTTTCTGCTGTGCTTGCCCATTCCCGAGCAAATCGAATCAATGTTTCAGGTGCGATTCCCGTATATTTTTCGGCCCAAGCCGGCGTGTAAGTTGCGTCTTCTTCGTAATTCTCCGGATATCCTTCAAGACCCCGACCTACGCCATATTGCGCCATGAGCAAATCATAAACTGTGGCAACCGGAACTTGACCGTCAGCCGTTTCAATCATTTTCACAGGAACATATCGCGTAATGGTTTCGCCTTGTCCAAAATCGTCCAATTCCACGGAAAAGACATGGTCAGAATCTTTTAAAAATGTGAGTTTAGGATGAATTTTTGAACCATCTGCATTATCTTCCAATTTCAGATTCCAATGACCTTTATTTTCTTTAGCCCATCTATTACCCACAGAGCCTTTGGGCACTTTTGTTCGGTTTTCTTCTTCGTCCCACATCAAAAATTGCCAATCGCCATTTTCCATATCTTTATATTGGTTCAAACGATTTGCTCGCAATAATTGTCCTGCTTTGTATGAATCGCCATCGTTTGTTAACTCAACCAAAAAGGGTGAATCCGTGTATTGTTTTGAATAATCAAGAAAGGATTTTTCTTGTTTCTCGTGATGAAATTCTTTCAAAATCACATGATTTACTGCCATCCAATAGGCGCCGTCTTGCCCCGCATTGATGGGAATCCATTCATCGGAAAATTTGGATACTTGGGAAAAATCCGGTGAAAATACCACCATCTTTGTTCCGTTATATCGCGCTTCTGCTGCAAAATGAACGTCTGGTGTTCGCGTCATATTTAAGTTGGCACCCATAACAGCGAGCATTTTGGCATTATACCAGTCAGCTGATTCTTGAACATCTGTTTGTTCTCCCCAGGCTTCAGGGGAAGCATTAGGCAAGTCACAATACCAATCATAAAATGAAAGTGAAACACCGCCAATGAGTTGCATTAATCGAGCACCAGATGCATATGAAATCATAGACATAGCTGGGATCGGTGAAAAACCGGCAATTCGGTCCGGACCATGTTGCTTAATAGTATGTGCCATGGATGCAGCTATAATTTCTTTTACAGTATCCCAACTTGTTCGACGGAAACCACCTTTACCGCGAGCCCGCTGCCAGCGTTTCCGCTTTACAGGGTTATTCACCATAGATTGCCACGCTTCAACAGGATCATCAAATTCTTTTTTAGCTTTTAACCATAAATCAAGCAATACCCCACGAATTGTTGGATATTTAACACGTAATGGACTATATAAATACCAAGAAAATGATATACCACGTTGACATCCACGTGGTTCATATGGTGGAATACCATGCTCAAGCTTTGGATAATCCAACCCTTGCATTTCCCAAGTGACAATCCCATCTTTTACATGAATCTGCCACGTACAGCTCCCTGTACAATTTACACCGTGCGTACTTCGAACCACTTTATCATACTGCCAGCGATGGCGGTAAAATTCTTCCCAGCTTCTATTTTCCGGGGAGATTTCGTCTCTAACCCAAGACAACTTATTGTTACTCATGATAACTCTCCTTTTACCATGGGTTTCCGAACCGCACGTAAGCGATTCCCCCAGGCTAAATCAAATAATACCAAACAAAGGGCTAAACCAATAAAACCAAATATCATAAAATTGAAATCGTGGGCATCGCTCACAATGTCCTTCCCTTCTGCTTTGTTTTTTAAATATGCTAACAGCGGAAGCACTTCGTTTTCGTCTATGGGATACTTCTTATAAATGGGTGACATGATCTCCGATGACGGGTTTGACAACCAGGCTGCAACTGCAGTTTTGCCACCGAGACGACCGTACGCTTCTGTTAAATCAGGGCCTAAAAGACCGCCGCCAAGAAAACCTTCTCCAGCAATTTCATGGCAACCAATACATGATGGGCCTTTATTTTTCAACCGTTTTGTTCCTATAAAAAGCGCATTACCAATCTTATAATCTTCTTCAGTCAGGGGCCTGTCAGCCAAAGTAGAGCCTGCAAAACGTGATTTCTCTTTACCTGATTCTTCACGTATAAATTTTAACAATGCCCGCGTCATGGATGGATCCAAGTTTGCCACTTTAGGCATCACAACTCCACGGGCTTCCTTTAATATTTTAGATGCATAAGCATCACCACTATTAATAACAGATTGGGGAGTCAAAATAAATTTTTCTAACCATGCAGAATCTTTTCGTTTTTCAACATCCTTTAAATCTGGCCCTGTTAATCTACCACCACCAATTGTGTGACAACTGAAACAATTTTTCTCAAAATATTCCTCCGGGTCACTTTGACTGAATAATAAACTGTGGACGCCTATAAATAGTGTTATTAATATGATTGTATTTATGGAAAAGATTTTTTTCATACTTCATTCTCTTTTTGTTTACTTTTTTCTGTCATGAAATCAAGTTTAGACTGCAATTCTTCACTGAATTGATTAATATCTATCTCTTCAAAAATTTTCATTATCTCAGTCCTTGCAACAACCCATTCATCATGTACTGGACAAGGATGTTCATCCGAACAATGAGGGAAGCCAACCATACACCCATTTAAATAACTATCTCCATCTATTATTCTTACAATAACATCTAATGTTATTTTTCCAGTTTCATCAATTATTTCAAAACCACCATTGATTCCCTTATGGGAAATAATCAAATCATGTTTTACAAGTATTTGCAAAACTTTCCCCAAGAAATGAATAGGTATATCTAATGATTGCGATATCTCTCTCTGGAATACAGGTTGATGTCTTGGCTGTGCTACCAAAAACATAACTGCCTGTATGGCATATTGAGATGATTTAGTTAAGAAATGTGTCATTATTATTCAACTTATGATAATCAGACCTATCAACTTAAGATAATCAGACCTTATTGTCCGATCAATAATATTACTATTAACAATAATATTTCTAATTAAATATATTAAATGTACCTATTAGTATACTAATAGTTCTTAAAAGGTACATTATTTGTAAATCATTTCTTATAAAGCACTTTGTATTATTTAATAAAAAATCAGATTAACAACCAGTTGCCCCCGAGACAAGAGACGTAGTATTTACTACGGATTATCAAATTCTCTTTTGGGACCCTGATAATACCACCAGTTAAGCACAAGGCAGATCACATAGTAAACAGTAAATCCGTATAAAGCATATTCAGGGTGTCCAGCTTTAATTTGTTGTCCAAACACTTTAGGGATAATAAATGCGCCGTAAGCGGCAATCGCTGATATCCATCCGAGAACGGGGCCTGCCTGTTCTTTGCTGAAAATATAAGGGACACTGCGAAAGGTAGAACCGTTACCAATACCAGTGGTTAGGAATAGGATCATGAAAAAAGAGAAGAACGGCCACCAATATACCTCAGGCGTATCGCTTTGCTTTGCCTGAAGAACAAAATAGGCTACAGCTAATGCTGCCAATATCTGCAGTATAGTACTAATACATGTCACCTTTGCTCCACTGTTGACCTTGTCAGCAATTATTCCCCCAATCGGTCGGACCAAAGCGCCAATCATCGGTCCGATGAAAACCCACAGCATAAAGTTCGGAGCATTCGGATTTATATAATCCGGATTTGCAGAGTCAGTATACACAAATATGTCCTGACATAACTTCGGAAATGCAAAGGAGAATCCGATAAATGAACCAAATGTCATCGTATAGATAATTGTCATTACCCAGTTGTGCTTATTTTTAAATATTTCGAATTGCTTATTAAGGTTTCCCCTGATTTCTCTTGGAGTTGCATATTTCATCAGTAGCACAGTGATGGAGGCTACAACGAAAACTACAATCCAAATGGATGCATTTTTCATTCCCCAACTTTCCCAAGGCAAACCAATCAGCAGGAATGCACCTGTCACAGCGGCTATCAATCCTAAAGCAATCATATAAGCAGTTTTCGAAACCCCTTGTATCGTTCCTGGAAGACTCGGTGTTCCTGTTACCACATTATTCATCCCAAAGAAGGCTCCTATAACCGAGAGGATCAACAGCGGAACCCACACCCAACCAGCATTTTGCAAACCATCAAAGGGGATTCCTTTCACAATTGCCTCGGAACCGATAGCTCCAAAAAGTGAAAGTCCAATAACCAGAGGGATTATCTTTTGCATCGCTCCAACGCCCAGGTTCCCAATTCCCGCGTTCATTCCCAAGGCATAGCCCTGCACCCTTTTAGGAAAGAAGAAACTTATATTGCTCATTGAAGAGGCGAAATTCCCTCCACCAAACCCAGAAAGTAAAGCCATTGAGGCGAAAATAATGTATGACGTATTAATATCAGATAAGGCCCAACCTGTCCCTATTGAAGGTATTAACATCAACAAAGCAGAGAAGAAGATCACATTGCGACCTCCTCCTAAAGATATTAAAAAGGAGTTGGGAATTCGGAGCGTTGCACCAGCTAATCCAGCAATAGCAGGAAGTGAATAATAGAGAGTGTTCACTTCTTTCAGCACTGTTTTGTATTCTTCGGATCCAGATAATAAACCTTTGGTCATACCAAAATTATAGCCAAAATCCTTCATATAGTTGATGATCACTCCCCACATGGCCCACGTGGCAAATGATAGGAAAAGGGCGGGAATGGATAACCAAAGATTCTTATTAGCTATCGTTTTACCAGTTGATTCCCAAAAATCCTGGTTTTCAACATCCCATTTTTCAAGATTGGTTGGCATAATTAAATTCCTCCTAAAGGTATAGTTAAATAACGATTGAATTTTTTAATAGGACGCATCTCTCTTATCCACAATTTATTACTCGCTTATTGTAAACTGCCAAACTATTATTCTAAACTGTTTGGAAACTTGGAGGTTTTCATAATCGATTGATGCATCCATACCAGACATACAAAGGATAAGATAAACATGAACATCCAACAGCTGGTATATAAACCAGTTCCTTCCAGCAGATATCCAAAGATGATCGGACAGAAAAATCCGCCTAAACCTCCAAGCACTCCAACCATACCACCAACCACCCCGACTTCTTCCGGAAAATAATCGGGAATATGCTTATATACTGCAGCCTTACCAATTCCCCAAATGCTTCCTAATAAAATGACCAACACCGCAAAGATCCATACATTTGCCTGGAAATAAATTCGAGTTAATCCTTTAGCGAGAAGTTCCTTCTTTAGCACTTTTTGTCCTTCAGTAACTACGCTTTCCTGCCAAACTTCCTTGGTAGGGAAAACCAATACCTGGTCATCTAAATTTTCAAATGTGGTGGGTTTGACCTGCAGAGGATACTTTTTCCCCTCAACATCAATTTCTGTTTCTGAAACCCTGGTCACAATTCCAGAGCGTTGGGCCATGATCCCTTTTCCTGGAGAATAGATATCCATTTTAGGTACGATGAGCATGAAGCTGATGAGTGTCGATGTGCCCAGAATCCAATACATGACCTTTCTAGCTCCATGCTTATCTGACATCCATCCTCCGAGAGCCCGAATTACCCCGGAGGGGAAACTAAATAAAGCGGCAAAGATTCCTGCTGTCACGATAGGCATATAATAGACATTTACAAAATATGGAACGAGCCATTGGGAAAAAGCTACAAAACACCCAAAAACCAAAAAATAATAGAACCCGAAGCGCCATACACGGATATTTTTTAGAGGACTAAGCATTTTTACCCAGGTCTTATTACTTGAAGCAGGCTTTTTATTTTCTGCAAATAAAAAGAAAATGATCCCCATAATCACCAACATTGCGGCATAGACTTTCGGCAGCATGCGCCAGCCTTCCATATTTGTTCCATTGGCTGTATACGTATTGAGCAATGTTGGCGCAAATAAAGTTGTTAAGGCTGCCCCCGCATTGCCTGCGCCAAAAATCCCTAGAGTTGTTCCCTGCAGTTTTCTCGGATACCAGACAGATGTAAAAGCAATACCAATGGCAAAGCTGGCACCTGTTAACCCAAAACCAAAACTGCATAAAGCAAAACTGATAAAATCATTAGCATAAGATAAAAGAAACATGGGCACCGCACAGATGAACAACAAGATTACAAATACCGGTTTTCCCCCAAATTTATCCGTAAGCATACCGGCTGGTAGACGGAAGATCGACCCCGTTAGAACTGGGATTCCCATCAGCCACCCAATCTCGATTGGTCCCCAATCAAAATACTGATTCGTGACCAAATAAGTTACAAGGACACCGTTTATCATCCACACGGCAAAACAGGCCGTAAAAGCCAGTGTGTTTAAAAAAAGTATCTTATGTGAGGTAGCGGTTGCTTCTTTTTGCATTGTCACTCAATCTATTAATAAATGTTGTGTCAGGAGCCGTTTTCGATACGAATAGACAAATCCCATATGGGCGGAATATTTTGGATTTACAGTTGGCATAATTAGGGCAAGGGAATCTAAAGGTACAATTTACCACGGCCAGACTAGGCCGTTGAAGAAGATTTCTTTCGATTAAAAAGTATGCTCCATTTGTTATACTGTTATACCCACACTGTTCCGGATTTCATTTTCCTCATCGCTTCAAGCCTGCATACTTTCGCATAGAAATGTATGGTCTCCAAAAATATGTAAGCGGATAGGTAAATGCGTGGACAAGTTTGGTAAAAGGGAAATACGCAAAAAATATTAAAGCGACGACTATATGAAGCTTATTCACAAGTGGTACCGCCTGCATTAATAAGGGATCCGGTTGCAGTTTAACAACACTCCACAGCCAGGGCGCAACAGAATAAGTTACTCCGAAAACCAACTTTATTGCCGACTGATAAAGCCCAAAGAAGGCGATAAGAATCAAAAATATCAAGACTATGTAATCTTCAGCTTTGCTCATAGCCTTTACCTGAGGGATTACAATTCTCCGTACAAAGGCCCAGACAAGACCAAACAATAAGAGGATGCCGCCAAACATTCCAACCCATCGGAAAAAGTCTACCCAGGCTATAAGACTGAGCACGCCACCAACAACACCTACTAAATGTGTTACGAACAACGTAATGATTCCCCAATGGAGGCATAGTGCTGCAGGACCTATGGATGCACGACCAAAAAAGCCCGTAGATCTGGTGGTCCATAGAAAATCGCCCCGAGCGGTCCGATCCATCTTTCTGAAGGTGCCTTTAAACCCAAAAAATAGACGATATAGTGTTCCACCGAACAAAAGAAAAATTGAGATGTAGGGAAGACCGATAAAAAAGAAATCGTTAAATATAGCAAAAAGATTTTCAAGCATAGCAAAAAGATTGTCAAGCATAACTGCATCCTTCTTCTTTTGGTTGTGATTGTTGTGTTGGTAGTGCTTGTGTTTTCAGATCGAGATCTATGACCTTTTCCAATGCACCCAACAGATGGAAGTAGGGTGTTTCCAATTCTTCCAGTCGGGAGCGTATCGGAGGCATGAAGGGTAACATATACTCATCAATAAATTTCCCTCTTATAGGATCGTCTTTCGATTCAGCGGTCAGCGAAAGGAAATCTACCATTAGTGGCAGATAATCCGGCAACTCTCCACCATTAATTGACTGTCCGAAATGTCTGTAGATTCCAATCAGCTCTATCATGTATTCGTTTCTGTCGGAAACGGCAGCATTGGCACAGGTCTGCGGTTCATCAAACGTATGACTTCCAAGATAGAGAGGACATTTGGGCTGGAGCTCAAACAGGTCGACATAGTCCTCATCGGAGATGGTCTCTTCCTTTAGAAAAATGGAAAGCAGCTTTGCACTCTCCTTATCGACGGTCTCCAATCCTG
>Ga0208640_1000061_pt1 | contig 51360 bp, 45 predicted proteins | sample ETNtaG_23_FD_185774 | JGI IMG/M metagenome (GOLD analysis project Ga0208640, IMG submission 185774) | Marine microbial and viral communities from oxygen minimum zone, Eastern Pacific Ocean - ETNP201310SV72 (SPAdes) (version 2) | ecosystem: Environmental > Aquatic > Marine > Oceanic ... | reverse complement strand
GGTTTGATTTTTTTGCTGCGCGCTCGGGCGGCTAAATCACGAACTTTCCTGCATAACCCCAGGAAGTTCAATTCTTCGCATCGAGGAATAACAGGTACCATCAAGCCGGCATCCACTGCAACAGCCATTCCAATATTTATATTTTTCTTATGAACAATTGTAGTTTCTTCTATAGAACTATTCATATCGGGATAATTTTGTAGAGCTCGTACTACAGCTGATACAATAAACGGAGTATAGGTAAGAGAAAAACCTTCATCTTCCTTAAACTGTTTTCCGTTTTCTTGTACATAATTAACAATGTGTGTCATATCCACTTCAGTCATGACAAATACATGTGCTGAAGTATCCAAACTAATACGCATATGATCTGCAATGAGTTTTCTCATATGATTCATTTCTACCCGCTCATCAATCAGTTTCGACTCAACATACATCTTTGAACTGGTTGTAGAATCAACCGTCTCCGGTATTTTGTTTGCCAGATATGCTAATAAATCTCGTTTAGTTACACGACCGTTTATTCCTGATCCTGAAATAATATTTAATTCTTCTAAACGAATTCCTTCTTTTCTTGCTATAGCTTTTACAACAGGTGTAAAGAATCTTTTTCCACTTGTTTCCTTTTTGTCAGTTTGCTCTCGAATTATTGAAGGTGGTGCAGAAACTACTGCTTCTTCTTTTACAATTTCTTTTTTAGAATCTGGTTCAACCACTTCTTTCGAAGATGATTCCACAACAGGTTTTTTTTCCTGTTTTTTTACAACCGCAGAATCGCTATCTGTTTCAATACGGGCAATCACTTTACCAACTTCAACTACCTCATTCGGTTCAGCCAATATTTCTACCAAAATTCCTGCATTTGCTGATGGTATTTCTGAATCAACTTTGTCGGTGCCAATTTCCAAAAGTATTTCATCCATTTCAATTGGATCACCAATTTCTTTTCGCCATTCCAGAATAGTACCTTCAGTAATGGATTCACCCATTTTTGGCATGACTACTTCTACGACCATATTCCTAATATTCCAATAAATCTGTTAATGCTAAAGAAATATCAGCAGTCTGAGGCAAAACTTTTTCTTCCAATACCAAACTGTAAGGTATATGACAATCTTTTGCAGCGACACGGGATATGGGCCCATCCAAATATTCGAACATTTCGTTGGCAATCCTGGCCGCAATCTCTCCGCCCGGCCCTCCGGTAAGTGTGTCTTCATGAACAATAAGTACCTTTCCGGTTTTTTGTACGGATGCCTGTATTGTTTCCATATCCATTGGATTTAATGATCGCAAATCTATTATTTCAACTTCTCCATTATTATAAGCACAGGATTTTACTGCTTCTATTGATTTTTGGACCATTGCTCCCCAAGTTATCAATGTAACTAAATTCCCCTCTTGAATAATATTCGCTTTACCAAAAGGAATAATATAGTTTTCATCGGGTTCAGGTGTAACAGCATATCCCTGGCGATATAATCCTTTATGTTCCAAAAACAAAACAGGATCATTCATTCTGCAAGCAGCTTTTAACAACCCTTTTGCATCTGCAGCGTTCGATGGATAAACAATCCGAATCCCCGGAAGATGAATGAAAAAACCATCTATTGATTGGCTGTGGCAAAGTCCTCCATTAATATATCCACCCACAGGTACACGGATTACCATGGCACAACTCCAAACATTGTTTGAGCGGTACCGCATCGTTGCTACTTCATTGCGGATCTGCATCATAGCTGTCCATATATAATCACCAAATTGAATTTCCACCACCGGTTTGTATCCTGCCGCGCTCAACCCTATCGCAGTACCGATTATTGCAGATTCTGCCAGGGGTGAATTAAAAACCCTTTCTTTCCCAAATTTATCAGTGAGGCCTTTCGTTGCCGTAAAAACACCTCCCTTTGGATCTGCAATATCCTGTCCGTAGATAACCATTTTCTCGTTTCGTTGCATTTCTTCTGCAAGTGCATGATTGATTGCATCTACAAACACAACCTTTTCAGCTATCTGATTAAATGGCATTTCCTCATCCATATTCTTTACAGAATAAATATAATCCAAAGCTGTGGTTGCATCCGGGTGCTCCTGATTTTCTGTCCATTCAGCATCCGCATTTACTTGTGCTAAAACTTTTTTCCGAATGGATTCAAAGTCCTTTTTAGAAATTGTTTTGGCCTTTAGACATTCTTTTTCAAAAATATTAATTGGATCTTTCTTTTTATCCTCTTCCAAATCTTTTTCAGACCGGTATTTCCGTTGATCATCTGAAGAAGAATGGGGTAAAAGTCTGACTACATGGGAAACAATTACCGAAGGCCCTTTTCCTTTTCGGGCACGTTCCACAGCTCTTTGGAAAGCTAGATTAGACTCGAAAAAATCCGTTCCATCTACATCGAACCGGGCAAGATTCTGATATCCGGCTACCATTGAATAAACAGAACTTCCCGAAGTTTGTTCGCTAATATGAACACTAATTGCATACTCATTGTCTTCCACATGGAAAATAACAGGAAGTTTTTTCCGGCTGGCCCAGTTGAGTGCCTCATGGAAATCACCTTGGCTCGTTGTTCCTTCTCCAGAGGAAACATAAACGATTTCTTTAGTCTTGTCCCATTTTCGCGACATCGCACAACCTACAGCCTGGAGGAATTGTGTGCCCGTGGGACTGGATTGGCTCACAATTCTTAAGTCTTTATGTCCATAATGGTGAGGCAATTGTCTGCCTCCAGAATTAGGATCGCCCTCACGTGCCAGAGATGATAGCAGCTGCTCCTGCTCGGTCATCCCTAATCCTAAGCACAAAGCTGCATCCCTATAATATGGAAAAACCCAATCTTCTCCAGGACGCAATGCGGAAGCGGCTGCCAATTGTGCTGCTTCATGCCCTGCACAACCCATATGGAAATAACTTTTACCTTGTTTCACCATAGTAAGCATTTTTTCATCAAGGTGACGGGCTGTGATCATATTGCGGTAGACTTCCAACAGTTCTTTTTTCATAAATCCGTGCAATCTTGCCATCAAACAACCTCAGCTATTTCTTGTTGAAAAACTTCATGAAATTCGTGAACCAGTCTTTGCTTAACTGCAGGCATAACTATTTTTTTTCCTAATAATTTTTCCATGGAAGTCACACCATACTCAAAGATTCCGCAGGGAATAATCCCATTATAATGTTTGAGATCTGTATTTACATTGAGAGCAAAACCATGCATGGTAACCCAGCGGGAAACACGAACACCAAGCGCTGCTATTTTTTCATTTTTTACCCAAACACCAGTCAACCCTTCTTTACGTTCGGACTGAATACCAAAATGAAGTAATGTTTGAATAATGACCTCTTCTAAAGAACGCATATACCAGCTGATACTTAACCTATAATTGTGAAGATCAATGATGGGATAGCCAACCAGTTGGCCAGGGCCGTGGTAGGTAATATCGCCGCCACGCTCGATATGAAAAATGTTTACATCATCAGGGTAATTCTGTAAGAGATGGTTATCATCCGCATTTTTCCCAAAGGTGTATACCGGTTCGTGTTCAACCAATAATACGGTATCTTCAATTTCATTTTTGATACGCCGGGATTGTAATTTCTTTTGCAAATCCCATGTTTGCTGATAGGGTGATAATCCCAGGTCACGGAAATTCAGCATTATTGATGCACTCCCTGACTCATGGCATCTAATGCTGCTTCCATAACTGCTTCTGATAATGTTGGATGAGCATGTATGGTTGCAGCTAATTCAGTCCAAGTGGATTCTAGTGCTTTGGCAATTCCCAGTTCAGCGATCATTTCCGTGGCTTCCGAACCAATGATATGAGCACCGAGTAATTCACCGTATTTGCTGTCAAATACAAGTTTCACAAAACCGGTTGTATCACCGGAAGCCATGGCTTTCCCGCTGCCTTTGAAATCAAACTTACCGATTTTTACATCATGGCCTTTTTCTTTGGCAGCTGATTCTGTCAAGCCAATTGATGCAACTTGGGGCTGGCAATACGTACATCCAGGAATATTTGTATAATCAACCGGTGTGGTATCATGACCAGCAGCATGCTCCGCGGCTACATGGCCTTGAGCCGAAGCAACATGAGCAAGCCATGGCGGACCAGTTACGTCACCAATGGCATAAATATTTGGTACGGACGTTTGGCTGAATTCATTTATTATAATGGCGCCTTTATCTGTTGCAACGCCAATATCTTCAAGTCCAATTCCTTCGATATTTCCTGTTACTCCGATTGCCACCAAGGCAATATCGCCTTCGATAGTTTCTTTTTTCCCCTTGCGCTTTAGATGAACTTTAACTTTTGTTTTAAGAGCATCAATTTTTGAAACTTCAGCATTCGTATATATCTTTATCCCGGACTTTTTGAAATTACGTGCCAATTCCTTGGAGACAGCTTCATCTTCAATGGGAACGATGCGGGGCAGCATTTCAATAAGATGGATTTCAGTGCCGTATTCATTATAGAAGTATGCGAATTCAACACCGATTGCCCCCGAGCCGATTATAATCATTTTCTTGGGAATTTTCTTAAGAGTCATGGCTTCTTTGGAAGAAATAATACGATTACCATCAAGTTCCATTCCTGGGAATGACCGCGGCCTTCCTCCTGTAGCCAATATGATTTTTTCAGCTGAAACGGTCTCTTTTTTCTTTCCTTTGGTAATCTCAATGGATGTTGCAGATGTCAGTATTCCGTTTCCTTCGATATGAGTAATATTATTTTTCTTCATTAAAAAGGCAATGCCCTTCGATAATTGATCTGCAACTGCCCGGCTTCTGGAAATAGTTGCTCCAAAATCAATGGTGTATTTCGGAATATTGATTCCATACTTATCGGCATTTTTTATATAATGAAATACTTCTGCATTCTTCAACAGCGCCTTTGTGGGAATACAGCCCCAGTTGAGGCAAATGCCTCCCAAGCGATCCTTATCTATAATCGCAACTTTTTTGCCCAATTGTGCCGCACGGATCGCTGCGACATAGCCACCGGGACCGCCGCCCAAAACTGCTATATCAAATTTTGCCATATTCTTTTTCTACTTTCGCTATTCGTAATATATAATTTTCATACCAAATCGCCTTACCCCGAGCTTTCGCTTTTTTATGTTCAGGATGATTACGCCAGGCAGCAATGGATGCTTTATCTTTCCAGTAAACGCTGGTGATGCCCAGTCCGGATTCATCCCTTACAGATTCGACTCCCAGGAACCCCGGTTGTTCGTGCGCCAAAGCGACCATTTTAGCCGATGTTTCATCATATTCTTCTTTTTCCTTACCAGTATGCTGGGACGTAAAAATCACTGCATAATAGGGTGGTTTTGAAGTGGTGGAAATGGACATGTTAGAATTGCTTCATGCGAATGATGCTCAAAAATTCGGAGCGTGTTTCAGCTGAATCGCGGAATTGTCCCAACATGGCTGACGTTGTGGCAAAACTGTTCTGTTTTTCCACTCCGCGCATCTGCATACATAAATGGCGTCCTTCCATGACTACTCCCACACCCTTAGGATCAAGGATATCCATCAATGTTTCTGCAACCTGGCCGGTTAGCCTTTCCTGAACCTGTAACCGCTGGGCAAATGCATCGACAATGCGTGGAATCTTGGAGAGTCCTATGATCTTTTTATTTGGCAGATATCCTACATGACAACGTCCAAAGAAGGGAATCAAATGATGCTCGCACATGCTGAAGAATTCTATATCCCTGACAACAACCATCTCGCTGCAATCCTCCTCAAAGATGGCGCCGTTCACAATACTTTGAATATCTGTATCATATCCCTGTGAGAAGAAGTCCCACGCTTTGGCCACACGTTCAGGAGTTTTTAACAATCCATCGCGATTTGGATCTTCTCCGATCTCCTTTAACAATGATCTTGTTATTTCCTTGAGATTATTATGATCCTTCATAAGCAACAGCCTCCTCATAAGGTGCAATTTCAATTTTTCCTTTTAACAAATAAATGACTCCATAAATAATGGGTGTATCTATGATAGCAATAAGAACTTTAAATAAAAATCCGTTTTCCAATAAAGGCAGAAACCGTTCCCAGGCGAGCACATTGGCAAAACATAATAATAGCAGTACTGAAGCTGTATCCACAAATTGACTTACGATTGTTGACGCATTATTCCTTAACCATAAATGTTTTCCCTTGGTTAACCGTTTCCAAAAATGAAACATGCGAATATCTATGAACTGGGCAGTCAAGTACGCTACCATGGAAGCAAATACAGCAGGCCCAAATAATCCGAAAACCTTATTAAAGGCTGCAGAATCTACTGGTGACCATTCTGTGTGCGGGAGTGAATCAGCTAAAAGAATTAAACCCATAACAAATATAGCGGCAATCAAACCGCTGATGACCACTTGATCTGCTTTTTTTTTGCCGTACAATTCTGAAATAAGATCTGTTACTAAAAAAGTAATGGGATATGGCAAAATGCCAACCGAGATCTCAAATGTATATAACCCAAATGGGGACCACGTGAAAAATTTCTGGAAAATAAGGTTGGAACTAACCAATGACGCAATGAAGATACCGGCGAGTATCAAATAAAATTTGTTTTTGAAATCCATTAGCAGCAGTCCGGTCCGTAATAGTCTGTTTTAATGGTGGGTGTTTCAATCAGACGTACGCGGTGCAGCGCAACATCTTTTATCAACGGTTCAATAGTTTCCCAAATAAATAAGACCATATTTTCCGAGGATGGTTGTTTATCCTTAAACCAGGCAATGTCTTTTTCAATTTGCGCATGATCAAATACATCGATAATATTTTTTTCAACCACCACCCTTAAATGTCCCAGTTCAATGATAAATCCAGTTTCAGGGTTTATTTCACCTTTGACTGTTATTTCCAAAGTATAATTATGTCCATGGACCTTGGCATCTTCCTTGAAGACCTCTAAATTTTTTTCAGTGGTCCAATCCGCGTGTCCATACTGGTGAGCAGCGCAAAAATAGAAGGTTTTTGTTAAAAATTGCATTATTTACTTGTAGGATACAAATATTATTAGATAGTTAATTTAACTAAGATATCATAGGTAGCAAAATAATTACAATAAGAATGATTGCGAAGAGATCTGAAGGTAGATTAATGAATTAATCTACAATGGTTTCTTGCTCAAGTTCTCTTGTTTTAAGCAATTTATAATTGAGACTGTCCCGCAGTGCTTGCCAACTTGCCTCAATAATATTCGCTGATACACCCACAGTGGACCAACTTTGTTCTCCATCAGAACTTTCAATAAGAACTCGAACAATCGAGCGGGTTCCCTCCTGTTCATTAAGGACCCTGACTTTATAATCTGTAAGTTTCACAGATTTTAATTCCGGATAAAAACGGATCAATGCTTTTTTCAACGCTCTGTTTAAAGCATGAACTGGTCCGATTCCATCTGCAGCCGTATGTTCAATTTCACCATCCACAATTACCTTCAACATGACGTCTGAACGGTTGTGTCCTACCTGATCGTAACTCACATGTACCCTGGAATCCAAAACATCAAAAAACGGTTTAAAAGTACCCTGCTCTTCCTTAAGAATTAACTCAAAGGATGCCTCGGCTGCTTCAAATTGATAACCTTCATGTTCCAATTGCTTAATGCGCTGCACCATATGCTTAGGTAAATCTTTACTGCCATTTAATTCTACATTCAATTCATCTGCTTTATAGCGGATATTACTTTGACCAGACAAATCTGATACCAATACCCGTTGTTTGTTCCCTACCAGTTTTGGATCAATATGTTCATACATACGACTATCTTTCATAACAGCACTTACATGAATACCTCCCTTGTGAGCAAAAGCAGATTTTCCTACAAAAGGTGCTTTATTATCAGGATGCATATTCATTAACTCATATACATAATGAGTTAAAGGGGTTAACTTATCTAAATCAATTTTATTTTTTATTACACTATCCATTTTTTGGATAAGGTTGGGAATAATAGTACCTAAATTTGCATTGCCGCAACGTTCACCCACTCCGTTGATAGTCCCTTGAATATGAGATGCCCCTACCTTCACTGCTGCTAGAGTATTCGCAACTGCTAAACCACTATCATTATGAGCATGTATACCTACAACCGTACTAAAATTGTCCACAACATTTTCTGTAGCTTCAGCTATTTGATTAAGTAGAGTGCCGCCATTTGTATCGCATAATACAAGAGTATCTGCTCCACCGTTCACAGCTGCATTAAGAGTAGACAATGCGTATTGCGAATTATCTGTATATCCATCATAAAAATGTTCAGCATCAAAAATGACTCGCTTTCCATGTTTAACCAAATATTCCACCGATTTTTCAATCAATGCTAAATTTTCATTATTTGTTAGGCCCAACCCTTTTTCTGCGTGAAGAAGCCATGTTTTTCCAAAAATAGTAACAACAGATGTTTCAGCATTCAATATGGCATTTAGGTTTGGATCTTTTGAAATCGCATCGGGTTTTCTTGCTGTAGATCCGAATGCACATATTTCAGCTTGTTTAAGATTTAAATCTTTTGCCCTTTGAAAAAATTCCTGATCACGAGGATTACTCCCTGGCCAACCACCTTCAATAATATTTATTCCAAACTCATCCAGTTTTAAGGCAATATGCAATTTATCATCAACAGATAAATTAACACCTTCTCCTTGAGTACCATCCCTTAGAGTAGTATCAAAAAGTTCAATTGGTTTTAATAGTTTATTCATACAGAATTAAACAACCAAGGTTGTATTTTTTTATGTTCATTTTCAAACTGCTTAATATCTTTTCTATGCTCAAATGTTAAACCAATTTCATCTAGTCCTTGTAATAAAGCATCTTTTCGAAATGGTTCAATTTTAAAAGAAATAAATAAATCACTATTATCAATAATTGTTTGTTTCTCCAGGTCGACAGTTAAAGTATACCTAGGAACATTTTTAGTTTTATAAAATAATTTTTCAATTTTTTCAGCCGAAAGAACAATTAGCAAAATACCATTCTTAAAACAATTATTATAAAATATTTCAGCAAAGCTTTCAGCAATGATAACATTGAATCCAAAATCAAGCAAGGCCCAAGGAGCATGTTCTCTACTTGAACCACAGCCAAAATTATTTTGCGTCAAAAGAATAGATGATTTTTGATAAGGATCACGATTCAAAATAAAGTCAGAATTCAGTGGACGTTTTGAACAATCCTGCCCCGGTTCACCATGGTCAAGATACCGCCATTCATCGAATAAATTTGGTCCAAAACCTGTTCTTTTAATTGATTTCAAGTATTGTTTGGGGATAATGGCATCAGTATCCACATTTGACCTTTCTAAAGGCGCCACGAGTCCTGTAAATGTTTTAAACGCTTCCATTTCCATCCTTATCTTCGCTTATGTCTATAAATTTTCCATGAATTGCTGCTGCAGCTGCCATTTCGGGACTTACCAAATGAGTTCTGCCACCTTGTCCCTGACGGCCTTCAAAGTTACGATTAGATGTGGAAGCACATCGTTCACCGGGTTCCAGTTTATCGGCATTCATTGCTAAACACATTGAGCAACCGGGTTCTCGCCATTCAAATCCTGCATCTTTAAAAATATTATCTAGCCCTTCTTCTTCAGCTTGTCTTTTTACAGGACTTGACCCTGGAACAACCATGGCTAATTTTATGGAATCAGCAACTTTTTTACCTTTGGCTATTTTGGAGGCAGCACGTAAATCTTCAATCCTGGAATTTGTACAGGACCCAATAAATACTTTGTCCAATTGTATATCTCTTACTGGTAAATCTTCTTTCAAGCCCATGTAATCCAGTGCCCGATCAAATTCACCATTATTATTGGTCGGGATTTTGCCTTCAACCTCTACGACTAATTCTGGCGATGTCCCCCATGTGACCATAGGGTTTATTTCATCTGCATTAATTTCGATTACAGAATCAAATTTTGCATTTTTGTCACTTTTCAATGTCCGCCAATAAGCTACAGCTTTTTCCCAATCTTCGCCTTTTGGTGCATATGGTTTTTTCTTTAAATAATCAATCGTTGTATCATCTACTGAAATCATACCAGCTCTGGCACCTGCTTCGATAACCATATTGCAAATAGTCATTCTTCCTTCCATGGATAGTTTTTCAATTGTCTCTCCTCCGAATTCAATGGAATAACCTGTACCGCCCGCTGTCCCTATTTGACCAATTATATATAATACTAAATCTTTTGCTGAAACTCCATTTCTCAATTTCCCATCTATTTTAATCAACATATTTTTTGATTTTGTTTGCAATAGGCATTGCGTTGCCAATACATGTTCAACTTCAGAAGTACCAATACCAAAGGCTAATGCACCAAAGGCTCCATGTGTAGACGTATGTGAATCACCACAAACAATTGTCATCCCGGGTAAAGTAAGCCCTTGTTCCGGTCCGATAACATGAACAATACCCTGATTTGGATCACCCATTCCAAATTCTTTTATACCAAAATATTGGCAATTCTTCTCCAATGTATCTACTTGTAGTTTTGAAATTTGATCTGTTATTCCCTTTTTGAGATTTATAGTAGGAATATTATGATCGGGGACTGCTATGTTTACCTCGACCCTCCAAGGTTTTCTTCCAGCCAACCGTAATCCCTCAAACGCTTGGGGAGATGTAACATCGTGGATCAAGTGCCGATCAATGTAAATTAAACTAACACCATTCTCATCAGTTCTAACCAGATGAGAATCCCATAGCTTGTCATAGAGTGTTTTTTGTTCCATCATTTGTTTTTAAACTGTCTGAACTGTAGAAATATCCTCAAGAACAATATTCATATCTTTCATGGCTTCATAATGATTCAATGCCTGAAGGTATGCCTTTGCGCTGGCTTCTATTGTATCTGTTGAAACGCCTTTTCCTACATAAGCGTTATCATCAAAACGCAGATGTACTGTAACTTCTCCCAAGGCACTTTTTCCTCCAGTTACAGAACGAACTTGGTAATTCTCAAGTTTAATTTCATCACCAAATCCTATAGTGCGGTTAATTGCTCTAAAACAAGCCGCCACCGGTCCATCACCTGTTGCTGATTCTTCCAAGACCTTACCTTCAGTTTTGATGCGGACTGTAGCTGTTGGGATGGTAGTTGTACCCAGATTTACATGGAGATAGTCTAAATCATAAAAACCTTTCTCTACTTCAGCTTCATCTCCCATAAGGACACGCAAGTCTTCATCATATACTTCTTTTTTCTTATCAGCAAGTACCAGGAAACGCTCATAAATATGATTTAACTGTTCTTCAGAAAACTCATATCCTATTTTAGTTAATCTAGCTGATAATCCATGGCGGCCAGAATGTCTCCCTAAAACTATTTTATTATTGGGAATACCAACAGACTCAGGAGTCATAATTTCATATGTATTTCTTTTCTTTAAAACACCGTCTTGATGTATTCCAGATTCATGAGCAAATGCATTATCACCAACAATAGCCTTGTTGGGTTGAACCAACATTCCTGTAAAACCGGAAACCATTCTGCTTGTGTTATAAATTTTTTCGGAAAGTATATCTGTATGGAAATCCCAGTAATTAGTGCGCACATTCAAAGCCATCACTATTTCTTCCATAGAGGCATTTCCTGCACGCTCTCCTATTCCGTTGATAGTGCACTCAATTTGCCTTGCTCCATTGGAAATAGCAGAAAGCGAGTTGGCAACGGCCAATCCCAGATCATTATGGCAATGAACACTAATTACAGCATTTTCAATATTTGACACTTTCTTTTTCAAACTGGCAATTTTTTTACCGAATTCTTCGGGCATCGTATAACCTGTTGTATCAGGAATATTAACCGTAGTGGCTCCTGCCTCTATCACGGCCTCAACAATTTCAATTAAATATGATTGATCTGTCCTTCCTGCATCTTCAGGAGAAAATTCAACATCATCAGTAAATGTTTTAGCATATTTAACAGCATCACATGCCATTTTAAGAACAGTATTTTGTTTTTCTGCCAACGTATTGCCATAACGATTATGTCCAAATTTTCCCTGTATGTGAATTTCCGACGTCCCAATAAATGTGTGAATACGAAATCTATCTGCACCTTTTAAAGAATCGTATGCTGCTTTTATATCTCCTTCCACTGTTCTAGCTAACGCAGTGATAACAGTATCAACAGCATCAGAAATCCTTTGTACTGCCTCAAATTGAGCTTGAGACGAAACAGGGAACCCTGCTTCAATAACGTCAACATTTAGCTTATTTAATTGTTTAGCAATTTCTACTTTTTCAAATACATTTAATGATGCACCGGGAGCCTGTTCTCCGTCTCGCAGCGTTGTATCAAAAATGATTATTTTTTCACTCATACTTTTACTCTTTTTAGATTGCTATTTGTTTTGTTTGCCTAAATGACATTTGTTTCTCTATCTCTTCTATGATTAGATCTTTCATTTCACCCGTTGAAACAATTTTAGATTCTTTTGAAGCAATATCTTCTGTACGATAACCTTTGTTTAAAATTTCTTCTATAGAATTATTGATATCTTTTTCTGCCTCTGGGTAGCCAAATGAAATATTAAACATCATTGCTACAGATCCGATCATTGCCAGTGGATTTGCTTTCTCCTGTCCTGCAATCTCCGGTGCCGTACCATGGACAGGTTCATATAAAGCATGCCTTTCACCTATACTCGCTGATGGTAGCATTCCCAAACTTCCTGTTATCATAGCAGCTATATCACTTAATATATCACCAAACATATTTTGAGTTACAATTACATCAAATTGTTTGGGATCCCTAACCAACTGCATAGCAGCATTATCCACGTACATTTCATCAAGTGTAATATCAGGATAATTTGTGTGAATATTTTCTACAACTTCCCGCCAAAATTGGGAGCTTTCCAGTACATTCGCTTTATGCACAGATGTAACATGTCCACCGCGGGTTTTTGCCAGCTCGAATGCAGTTTTTGCTATCCGTTCCACTTCATGGTATTTGTATCGTAACGTATTCCAAGCCTCTTTTTCATTGTGACCTCGGGGTTCTCCAAAATAAATGCCTCCAGTCAATTCTCTGACAACCATAATATCTGCACCCAAAACTACTTCGCGTTTTAAAGCTGATGCATCAGCCAACGCAGGGAAAATTGTTGCTGGACGTAAATTCGAATACAATTCTAAAGTTTCACGTACTTTCAACAACCCTTTTTCTGGTTTCTGTTTTTGAGGAAGCCCATCCCATTTGGAACCTCCAACTGCTCCCAATAAAACAGCGTCAGAATTTTTACACATTTCTAGGACTTCATCTGTTATAGGTGTTCCATATTCATCTATTGAACAACCACCCGCTAATCCTTTAGTGAGTTCAAATTTGATTTTATTTTTATCGCCCACAACACGTAATACGTCTAATGCAGCATCCATAACCTCTGGGCCTATACCATCTCCCGATAAAACAGCTATTTTATACATTGTGTGGTTTTCCATTATTTCCTAAAGATTTTCAGGTCTAAGTTGACGCAGTAATTTCCCGGCAATCCACATTTCCTGGTTGTTTATCTCTTCCAATTCCTTATCTAATGTTTCCCTGTAGTCTGATTGTGAATTGGATTCAATGGAACGACGCGCCTCTTCTCCGCTCAACACTTTTTGATAACATTCTTCAATAACCGGCTTTAAGGTATCACGGAATTTGGGTGCCCAGTCCAAAGCCCCACGCTGCGCGGTTGTAGAACAATTGGCATACATCCAGTTCATACCATTTTCCGCAACAAGTGGATAAAGACTTTGTAATGCTTCTTCAATGGTTTCATTATAGGCTTCAGATGGGGAATGTCCATGTTCGCGTAAGACTTCATATTGTGCTAAAAACGCACCTTGAAGAAGTCCCATTAATACACATCGTTCACCAGTCAAATCACTATGGACTTCCTTTGCAAAAGTCGTTTCAAATAAATGTCCGGAACCAATGGCAAATGCTGTGGCGATACATCGTTCTTTTGCTTTTCCTGTAAAATCCTGGTGAATTGCAAAAGAAGAGTTAATCCCTCGGCCAGCTTGGAAATGGGTACGAACCGTAAGTCCGCTCCCTTTTGGTGCAACGAGAATAACATCTACATTATCTGGTGGAATAATGCCCGTGTCTTCATGAAACACCACGCCAAATCCATGTGAAAAATAAAGGGCATCACCTTCGTTCAAGTTTTCTTTCACTGTGGGCCAAGCTTGTATTTGCCCTGCATCTGATAAAAGAAATTGGATGATGGTACCCCGTTGAGTTGCCTCATCAATTTCAAATAGATTTTGGCCTTCTACCCAACCATCTTTCACTGCTTTTTCCCAACTGGATCCTCGACGTAGTCCCAGGATTACATTATAGCCCTGATCACGCATATTTAACCCTTGGCCATACCCTTGTGGGCCGTATCCTAAAATTGCAGTTACTTCATTTTCCAGAATTTTCTTACACCCATCAATGGGGTAATCTGATCTTTCAACAATTTTTTCCTTAAATCCATTTATTTCCAGTTCTTTCATTGTTTTCTCCGATTTTTAATTTTAATCAATATAAGGCATCACTGATTTGTTGGGTTGTCCAACCTTTTTGTCTTTTCATTTCTTCTATTTCAACCCGATGTTCATCTTGATCAACTTTAACCATTGCTACTTTTCCTGAACGCATTATTTCTAAAATTTCAAATTGTTTAAGTTTCTTAATTAGATTTTCAACTTCTTCAACTTCACCTGTAGCTTCCACAATACAAATAGAGTTATCGTTATCAATAATTTTTGCACCTTTTTCACTAACTAAATCGTTCAATAAAGACATACCTTTTTTTCCGGGTTTTAATTTTACTAAAGCGTGTTCTCTCAAAACACTGGGAACATTTGAAATGTCTATTACATCCAAAACTGTATCTAAGTCTTCTAAGTGATTTTTAATAAGAGATTGGTTATAATCATCGGTATGATTACACACAATTGTTAATCGTGTAATACCTCTTACCTCACTTCTGCCAGCTGCAATACTTTCAATGTTATAATTTAATCTATAAAAATGACTAGCAATCCTGTTAAGCACTCCAGGCTCATCTTTTACATAGGTAATAATTGTTTGCTTCACAATAATAGTTCCTTTACTTAATTATTATTATTGAGTTTTAGTTTTGATAAGCACTAATTTGTTCCGGTTTCCATTCAATATCGTCTGGTGCTGCATTAATTTTATCAGAGCTGACTTTATGTGTTCTACCACGACGCATAGCTATTTTTCCTGTTCGCATAATTTCTGTTATTTTAAATGGCATGAGGCCATCAATTAATTCATTAATAATATGTTCTTCATCTGTTGCCTCAATAATAACCGTTTCATTTCCCATATCCACAATTCTGGCACCGTATTTTTTTACAACAGAGTTCACTTCATTCAATTGTTCCGGGCTTGTATTTAATTTAATTAAAATGAATTCCCTAGCAACACAAGGAAGACTGGACACATCTTTCACAGCAATAACATTGACCAATTTCAGAAGACTAAAATATATATACCCTCTTTTAGTGGCATTCGGTTCATTTGCTACAATTGTCATTCGGCTTACTCCGTCAGTTTCACTGTGCCCAACAACTAAACTTTCAATATTGAAGTTTCTCCTACGGAATAAACTGGAAATTCGATTTAGAACACCTGGTTTATTTTCCACTAGAGTTATTAATGTTTGTTTCATTTTGCTGTTTCCTTTTCGACCATTTGACCGTTTTCATATACATCGCTGAATGGCCTTTGTATCATATCATTCAGATCTGCACCTACCGGTACCATTGGATAAACCACTTCATGTTCTTCTACTTTAAACTCTATAAGCGAAGGGCCTGCATTTTTTTGTGCTTTTTCCATGGTTGGTATTACATTTTCTAGAGAATCAACTCGATATGCTTGTATACCATAAGCTTCTGCTAATTTTACATAATCTGGACTGGAAATTGGTGTTTCTACATATCGTGCATTATAAAACATTTGCTGCCATTGCCGTACCATTCCAAGGTAACCATTATTGATAATAGCAATATTTATATTGACGTTCTCCTGTATAGCTGTTCCCAATTCCATTATTGTCATCTGAATACTCCCATCGCCGACAATTACCCATATTTCTCTGTCTTTTTCATGGAAACTAGCACCAATGGCAGCCGGTAAACTAAACCCCATTGTACCCAGCCCACCGGATGTCAATAATGTTCGAGGTTCATTATGTTTATAATATTGAGCTTCCAGCATTTGATGCTGGCCAACATCTGATACAATTAATGCATCACCTTTTGTGCCTTCCCAAATTTTCCTAATTGCTTGGGCTCCGTGCAATTTATCTGATTTCAAATTAAGTATATCTCTTCGTTTCGAATCGTGATGCCAACCGGATATAATATCAAGCCAATCATTACGAACCATTTTCTTAATGTGCGGATTTACATGTCTTAAAACAGTTCTCAAATCAGCATGAATTGCTAAATCAACTTTTACGTTTTTATTAATTTCAGAAGGATCTATTTCAATATGAATTTTTTTGGAATTTGGTGAGTAGGTTTTCAAGTTCCCTGTAACACGATCATCAAATCGCATACCACAAGCGATGAGAAGATCGGCATCCTGAATTGCGTTATTTGCCCAAGATTCACCATGCATTCCCATCATGCCCAATACAAGCTGATGACTGTCGGGGACACCTCCTATTCCTAAAAGTGTAGTTGCAATGGGGATAGATGATTTTTCAGCAAGTTCCATCACTTCACGACATGCATTTGATAATAAAACTCCATGACCTGCTAAAATAACAGGTTTTTCTGCATCATTCACTAGCGATGCAAATTTACTGATATATTCTTCTGAAACATCCTTGGGTGGATGGTAACCTGGAAGGCTTAACTCCTCTTCCGGATAAATAAAATCTGTTGTTGCATTTTGAATATCTTTAGGAATATCAATGAGAACAGGGCCGGGTCTACCGGATCTAGCTACATAAAATGCTTCCCGTATCGTGCTGACTAAATCGCTAATATCCATCACCAGATAACTATGTTTGGATACTGGGATTGATGCTCCGGTAATGTCAATCTCCTGGAATGCATCACTGCCAATAACGGGGCTGGGAACTTGGCCGGTAATACAAACAATTGGTGATGAATCCATCATGGCTGTTGCCATACCAGTAATCATGTTTGTAGCACCTGGTCCGGAAGTGGCCATTGCAACACCAACTTTTCCACTGGCTCGTGCATAACCATCTGCCATGTGGGTAGCTCCCTGTTCATGACGTACTAATACATGGTGAATTTTTTCACTATATTTATTCAGTGCATCATAGGTATGTAAAATAGCACCCCCTGGGTAGCCAAATACAACTTGTACACCTTCTTTTATTAAGCATTCCCAAACAATTTCTGATCCAGTAAGTTTTTTGGGGTTTTTACTCATTTATAATCCTCTTTAAAATTTTAAAATTGCCCCTGTATTTGCTGAAGTAACCATTTTTGCATATCTTCCTAAATATCCATGTTTGATTTTCAGATCAAAGTCCGGTAGATTTTTTGTTCTTTTAATAATTTCTTCATCTGATAATTCTATGTTTAATTGCTTATTGGCTATATCTATATGTATAATATCTCCGTTTTCAACAACAGCAATTGGTCCTGCATCTGCTGCTTCTGGAGATACATGCCCAATACAAGCTCCTCTTGTTCCCCCAGAAAAACGTCCATCTGTAATTAAAGCAACTTTATCACCTAATCCCATTCCCATGATTGCACTGGTAGGTGATAACATTTCCGGCATACCTGGACCTCCTTTTGGTCCTTCGTAACGTATAACTACAACATCACCAGGTTGTACTTCACTATTTAAAATACCGGATAATGCATCTTCCTGTGATTCGTAAATCCTTGCAGGGCCGGTATGAATGAGCATTTTTTCATCTACAGCCCCCGTTTTTACAACTGCTCCTTTGGGACACAAATTCCCTGATAAAACAGCAAGACCACCTTCTCTAGAATATGGATTTTCAATAGACCGTATAACGTTTTTATCTAATGATCGTGAATTTTTTATATTTTCTCCAAGTGTCTTTCCAGTTACAGTAATTTGATCAAGATGAAGAACATTATTCTTTTTGGATAATTCATTTAATATTGCTGAAATACCTCCGGAACGATCAACGTCTTCCATGTGAACTTCCCTCGTGGCAGGGCTTACTTTGCATAAATACGGTGTTTTTTTCGAAATACCATTTAACTCATCTAAATGAAAATCAATTCCTGCTTCGTTGGCAATTGCAAGAGTATGTAAAACCGTATTTGTACTACCACCCATAGCCATATCTAAAGCAAAAGCATTTTGAATTGCTTTTTTGGTTATTATGTCCCGTGGCTTTACATCTTTATTTACAATTTCCACAATACGTTTACCGGCTATTTTAACCAAATCCAAACGAGCATCATCCACAGCTAGAATGGTGCCATTACCCGGGAGAGCAATACCTAATGCTTCCATTAAACAATTCATGGAATTTGCTGTAAACATGCCAGAACATGACCCGCAAGTAGGACATCCTTTCTTTTCAATTTCTAATAATTTATCTTCATCAATGTCACCAGTTTGTACTTTGCCAACACCTTCAAATACTGAAATTAAATCAACTTTTTGCCCATCATCTGTCCAACCTGCTTTCATTGGGCCGCCAGACACAAATACAGTAGGTATATTTAAACGTACTGCAGCCATAAGCATACCTGGTACAATCTTATCACAATTCGTGATGCATAGAAGTCCGTCTAATCGGTGTGCTTCAGCAACTGTTTCTACACAATCTGCTATTAGTTCTCGACTCGCAAGGGAATATCTCATTCCAATATGTCCCATGGCAATCCCATCATCCACACCTATAGTATTGAATTCAAAAGGGACTGCACCTGCTTCCCTAATAGCTTTTTTAGCAATCTTTCCAAATTCCTGGAGATGTACATGCCCCGGAATTAGATCTATATACGAATTAGCCACACCTATAAAAGGGCGTTCAAAGTCATCTTCAGAGCGTATTACACCCGTAGCTCGCAAGAGACTACGATGAGGCGCATGCTCAAAACCTTTTTTAATTGTATCCGATCGCATTTTTTATTCTATTACTTATATTAAGAACAATGCCTGTTCCTGGAGGATTTGATATTTGCTTTGGTAAGATATACAGATTAAGGTGGGATGTTAATTCCCGCCATCTCTTTCACCTACCGAATGTAAATATGCGGTTAGGCTACCAGGACAGCGAGTCCTACAATAATTAAAATAAGAAGATCTATCCATAGTGCAAGGATATTGGATAGTAAACTAATACCTATTGGCTGGACAGATATTTGCCCAACCGGCTCCGTTGTTAGTGGTATTATATTATTCATCTTATTTTTAACTAATGTATAACCTAAAATGGTTACTATACTAATTTCAATCTTAAGACACTATATAATACTATCACAACATTTTTTTAATTAAACAATAACTTTTATTTTAACGTAAAAGAGGGGCATAAATCAGATAAAACACATTTGGAACATTGCGGACTTCTGGCAATACACACTGCTCTTCCATGATCAATAATCAAGTGAGTTAATTTAACCCAGTCATTTTTCTTAAATATATCCATCAATTCAAATTCAATCTTTTTAGGTTCTTTTGATTTTGTAAAATCCAACAAATTCATGACCCGTACCATGTGTGTATCGATTACGAGTGATGACTGGCCATAGTATTCACCTAAAATACAATTAGCCGTTTTACGTCCAACGCCCGGAAGTTTAATTAATTCCTCCATAGAATCGGGAACGTCTCCATTATGCTCTTCCACAATTCTTAAACTGGCACCTTGTATGCTTTTTGATTTCTGATTGTAGTATCCACAAGAATAGATATTCTTTGCCAGATCATTAATCTTGCAATAGGCAAAATCTGATGGATTTTTATATTTTAGAAATAAGTCTTTTGTTACAATATTGACGCGGTGATCTGTACATTGAGCTGATAAAATTGTCGCCACTAATAATTGATGTGCACTATTATAATTAAGAGAACACTTTGAATCAGGATATTCTTTATAGAGCATTTGAACGACGTTTGCAGCACGTTCAATTTTTTTAAATTTACTTTCCTCCATTTTTTATTTTATAAATGTAGACAGATTTTTTACCAATGAAGAACGCGGTAATATTACACTGCAACCGGCTTTTTTGAATTTATCATGATTTTCTTTTACAATCTGTTTCATACAACCAATTATTTGAATTTCTTTACGATCACAGGCTATTTGATGTACAAAAAATTCATTTCCTGTTGCCTCATTGTCCAGATCTACTATTACCAGTTTAGTATTTTCTGATAGATCTGTATTTTTTTCACAAAATTCAAAAGTAGAGTCCAATTCCGTTAGTTTGGAAGACACTTTTGTTCCCAATTCAAAATCTTTAATAAACAATCCTACATTCATTACTTGACTAGCTCCGGTACTAAATCCCAATTGAATTCCGAAGTGTTTTCAATAGTTTTATAATATTCTTCAACAGTGCGAATTTCTTTCATCAAAATATTAACATTGATATTTCGGTGGATGCCTTTGTAATCAGCAAATTTCACCTGGCATTTTTTAATGAGCCCTTTAGCACCACTCAGGTTACCATACTGTAGATGAGCAAAACTAACAGTCAACATAATTAAGCCTTGAATAAATATTTTGTCTTTTAAATAATAATGACACCAAAGATCTTCCCAAAACTCATGAGCATCATTATACTTGCCTTGGTGATATGCTTCCAATCCTTTTAAATAAAGTTCATCTTTCCTTTCTTTATCATTCACTAATCGTCACCGCATCTTTCAGTTTATAATGTTTACCGTCAAATTGCACAGACGATGCTTGATGAACTGGGTCATGTTCAAAAAATATAATCCAATCTTCATCAACAATTCTAGGTAAAATTTCCGTCTTTTCCTGTACAGTTTGAACGGGTTGTATATCATAAGCCATCACCCAGGGTAACGGAATGTGCGCTGCCATGGGAATGAGGTCCGCCATGTAGATCAATTTTTGGGATGAATCACCAATGATGGGGTGCATCATGCCTGTTGTATGTCCGTAAGTTAATAGTTGATCAATTCCAGGAAGGAAGGATTCCCTGCCGTCCACAAACTGGATCATATCATTTTTTTCCAGCACTGACCAGTCGTTGCTCATAAAACTGCCGGCGTCCTTTTCGCTGGGCAAATTAGCTAATTCCCAATTTTCATTTTGAATCCAACATGTTGCGTTTGGAAAAACAGGCTCCAGTTTACCATCCACTAATTTTGTATTGCCTCCCACATGATCGAAATGAAGATGGGTACAGTATACATCTGTAATGTCCTCTGGGGTAAATCCATATTTACCGAGCGATCTTTCCAGATTCAAATTTTCTAATTCGATTTTGTAAATATCCTTGAATTTTTCCTGCCACTTGTTGCCATTACCCGAATCCACAATAATTTTATGTTCATCACTAATTAACAAAAGCGATCGAGTAACCATTTCAATGCGGTTTTGCTCATCGACAGGTGCTTTCTTTTCCCAAAGAGGTTTAGGGATGATACCAAACATAGCACCGCCGTCCAAAGCAAATTCACTGGTTTCAATACTATAGAGTTTATAAGGACCTATTTTCATAATTAAGAGATCGTTAAGTTAATGCATTGTGCAATGATGGGGAAATATCCAAGTGATGCATTTTTTGCAATACCCCTTAATCCTTCCAATTCTACAATTTTTTGTACGACAGCATTAATTTGATATTTTTCCAAAAGGTGCTCGCTCAAATCAATAAAATATCTTCCGCCGTTTTTGATATAATTTTCCAAATCTGAAGAATTCATAGTTTCTGTCTTATCATCATTTTCTGTCTTTTCAAGCCAGAATGATATGGAATTCCTATAACTTTCAATACGTATATAATCATCATTCCAGAGTCGGTTCATAGCAGAAAATGTTGGCAAAATTCCTTTGTTATATTTATTTAGAAGGGAGTTCAATTGATCTTGCGGTTTTAGGATTTCTCCTTGATTTTGCTGCTGTAAGTGTACTTTGAAAATTTCATTAATCATTGCCCGGATGTATGGCCATAATATCTCCTTCTCCTGATGGAAATTATAACTCCGCAGCCAATGATATGTAAATAGTCCCAACGAATCAATATTATGGAGTGCCAATTGGGCTAGAAATTCAAGTATGGCCGGAGATTTAACAGATGCTAAAAGCTGTTTAGCTGCTTCCAACTCCACCGTTTCTTTATTACCGGACATAATAGCTTCTTCAACATCATCAACAAATACTGTCAAACCGAATCCGTCTTTTATTACTTTCTTTAAAATTTGATCGTCATCATTTCTGACAGAAAATCGATTAATATACTTTTCAGATATATCTAGAAGTTTAAGCGAAGGATTCTCCTTGTCATCACCTATAATATTTTTGACTGCATTGAGAAAAATCAGAGGGTGGTCACTGGTTCTATCATCAAATTTTACTTGGACAGCTTGGGTAATTAGTTCTTTAATTTTCAGGATTAATTCCTGACTATCCTGATGAATAGAATCAGGAAATTTTTTGGATGGCATGAAGGGTTAAATTATATATTCTATTCGACTGCCGGAGGTGTCATTCCCAAATTCACATAAACTCTGAATGAAATACCTGTAAGCCGTGAATATTCCGTAGGCAATCCTGAAGCAGGATCTGTATGAGGTGTGTCATTATAGCGCCTATTGAGGCTTGGGTCGTTCTTAACAGTATCATTCCATTGGAAGTCGAAAAGATTTGTTATGGGCATGGAATTGAAATCATGGCTATAGCCAATTTCATAACCCCATTTATCATTGGGTTGACCGCCTAGGAGGAAACCAATGCGTGTACTTGTTCCACCACTGATTCCTTTTGCAATATACATCATACGCAATCCCCACCAGGAAATTGCTCCGGGTTTATCATCTTTACTTTTGCGCTGTTTGAATTTGTAATACGTAAAATCGGTATTATTGTTGGGATTCATACTCCAGGCCAAATTCATTACATCCCATTTATTATCTTTTGTATACAGAATTCGACTATAATCAATACCTGATCCATAAACAGGACCAAGACGTAGTCCAATGTCATCCTTATCGCTCAGTCCATAACGATACCAAAGAAAAGGTAATACATTTTCCGCTGACCAACTCCATCCATATCGTTTTTCTCCCTGTTCCATGGGTGTAGTACTAACAGTTGGATGGGTAGCACAACCGCCAATAATAATGACGAAGAAAATGAATAATAGATGTTTCATCAACCGCCTTCGGGTCTGGAAAATCCTTTCCGTTGTGGTATGGGCGGTAAATTGAAAATTTCTTCACCCAAAGCAGTGGCTACTTGCTGAACAATATTTACAAGCGAAACAACACCGACGGATTTTTTATTATCATCAACAATGGGTACATGACGAAATCCACTGACCACCATTCTATTCAATGCATAAGCAACTGCATCTTCCATTTCTAAATATTCAGGATTAGGTGTCATAAAATTGTCTACAACTTCTTTTTCAAAATCCAAACCTTTTCCCGTGACTTTCAACAGAATATCTCGTTCAGTCATTATACCGGCCAATTTGCCATCACTTTCAACGAGCAGACAGCCCAAAGACTTGTCTTGCAATTTTTGAACGGCTTCGCTTAAAGGTGTCCCGATATTTACAACAATTGGATTTTTTAAAGCTAAACCAGAAAGTGGATCATCCAATGAAACACCTTCTTCGATTCCCGATGATGCATCATATTCTAATTCATCCATACGTTTTAATTCATCATCAAATTGATTTTCTTGCATTAGCTTACCTCGTATTAACTATTTCAAATAGATCATTTTTCTACTCATAACAATAGGCAAATAATCACCCAATTGCGCTTGAAGAGTAATAAAATAAACACCGCTGGATTGATATTCCGGAGACCAGTCAAAAGAATAAAATCCACTTTCCAAAAATATTTCTTCCAAGAATACCTTCAATTTACGCCCTCTGGCATCTGCAACGAATAAACTAACATTTGCATCTTCCAACAAATCAAACGTGATGTTGGTACTGGAATTAAAAGGATTGGGATAATTTTGGTAAAGAGCGAATATTTCCGGAATAAGTTGATGAGTCTTTTGTGTTCTGGTAATGTCGTTTGATTCCCCAAAAGATGAATAAGATAATTTGGTCCACGTACCCAAATCCGGCACTTTGCTTTCAAAAAACGATTCTCCCATTATTAACGGTCGACTTTCCAAAATTTCCCATTCATCATTTTCGTTAACCCGGCAAAGATGCAACCAATTATAATCATTAGACATCTGCAGGATCCAGGTTGAATCAATAAAACTTACAGAAAATTCCGGAATGGAATTCCACTCCCACAATAAAGAATCATTCATAAATAACCCGAGCTCTGTTGACCAATCTGAATTCCCGGCAACTTCAACCTGAAGTTTATTAACAATATCAATGTATGCGATTTCGTTCAATTGAAAATCCTGTTTCGGGATGGACCGCATAGTACGCACGTCGGTGATTTCATCAGCAAATAAGTACTGATCATCCATGGCTATTGAAAGCAATCCTTCTTCATTTAAGATTGGAAGTGTTTGAACAACATTTTCTGCAATCAGAAGTTCTACATATTTCCAATCATCAGGAATTGCAATCATTTGTGAATTGCCATTTTCAAAAAATACAGGAATAGATTCTTCGTTCATATATAATTCAACTGAACTCCCAAGATCTTCAAATTGATGCAAGTGTATTTTTACTCCGCTTGAATCTTTTACCAAGTTTGTTGCTCGAATCGATGGTAGTGATTCCAGAAATATTTCATCATTTTCATAAATGTTAATCGCTTCAGAAAATTTGTTTTCCAGAATTTTTAATAAATTTGCTTTCTCATCCTGCCATTCAAGGGGTGTTAATAAAATTTGCTGACGTAAAAGTAGATTAAATTCGTTAAATGCTTTTTCAAAATATTCAAATAACGATGATAGATCCTTTTCAGCAAATAAAAGCTGACACACTTTGAATTCTTCAATGGAAAGTATATTTAAAAATGATTCAATATGTATATCCTCCATCAACAAATACATCTGCAGCATGTGAATTTGACTTATATTAAAAGAAATATGTTTCAATATATAATCGTGAATTAAAACACTTTTAAACTCATGAATATCTGTTAATTCCAAGTAAGCTGAAACTGTAACAGGATAAGACTGCTGCAATTCTGTTATATTTTGTTCAAGATATTCTGCATCCTTTGGTTTGGCAAAAGCAGGTGTTTCGTGGGCACTAGAAAGAATTCTCTCATCGATCGTTTCCATTTCCAATCTATAAAAATATAACTCATCTGAAAATAGATCTTTGTCCAGATAGCGATCGGTTATTATGCCATCGAGATCAATTATTTTATAAGTAGACATCATATCACTACTGCGGAAAATACGAATAGAGGTAATGATTTCTTCCTCGGGTAAGTCCCATTGTAGCAGGATGGATCCCAATCCGCCATGGGCTTCAATCTTGAGGAGCGTACTTTCCTTAATGTCTGCTCCAAAAAGCAGAAAAGGGAACAAGATGCCCCAGACTTTAATATTAAGCGTATTTCTATTCATGAGAAAAGATTTTCGGCGAGACCTAAGTTCTGATATTATACTGGCGGACGCAAGTATAATCTTCGTCGGAATTAGGTTTATTTAAGTAACGTCAACTTTTGAAATTGTGAATATTGTCCAGAAGATAATTTGAGAAAATATGTCCCAGAAGCATACTGATCAGTACGCCATTGGAATTGGTATTTACCTTTTAACTGGTTTTTTTTAATAATTTGATCAACATTTTCCCCCAGGATATTATATATATCAAAAACAACATCACCATCTTCCGGGATGGAATATTTGATTTGCACTTTTGAATTGAATGGATTTGGATACACATTCAAAACTGAAAATTTTTCAGGCACATTATTTCCATCAATGGCTGACGTTTCGTAGTCAATAGCAGCCATAACATCGATCAAGCCATAACCATAATCATTGTCCGGGGAATTAGCATTATCAGCAGTCATCATCATCGCTTCACGAACTTCCATTGGCGTCCAGTCCGGGTGAGCGCTCAAGATAACGGCGGCTGCACCGCTGACCAAAGGAGCTGATAATGATGTGCCGCTGGCTGTTCGATAAGAATCACTGTTGGCATTCACACCCCACGTTGAAACTCCTCGAGCGCATACCTCTGGTTTGATACGCCCATCATATGTAGGCCCATGGGAACTAAAAGATGCAATTTCACCTTCACTATTTACTGCACCAACAGAAATCACTGAATCAGCATCGGCCGGTGCTGATATATAGTAATACAGAGTATCGCATGGATTGGGTGGCGGTTCAGCAGTGCCCCAATTTCCTGCTGATGTAACACACAGCATTCCCAGGGATATGGCAATATCTACAGCAATGGTGGTTACGCCTGTATTGCCATCCATATCACAATAAGAATACCAGTCCAAATATCCCAGGGAAGAGGACATAACATCGGCGCCCAATTGTTCTCCCCATTCCAACGCAGCTACATAATTGTCTTCTTCTACTTGGCTTTCATTAGGAACATCTTCTGTTTTTGCTAATAAAAATTCTGAATCAAAAGCCGGACCAATTAAATTTCCCGGATCATAACCCGCCAAGGTTGAAAAAACCAACGTTCCATGGTTGTGCTGGTTGCTGACATCATTGTTTTCATTTGCAGTATTTCCATCGTCATTAATGAAATCCCATTCATCAATAATTGTTAATGAATCAAAAACAGACCGTTCCGTATTGAAACCCGTATCCAAAATAAGCACACGGACACCCTGGCCTGTATAGCCGGCCTGGTGAGCAGTATGGCAGTTGATCTGTGCAATTTGTTCCCAGGCGTAACCGTAGAACGAGGAGTCAGAAAAGGTTGTTTTCCTTAATAAGGGCTCATCGTTCAACCCAAGTTTTTTTTTCTTATAGACAGCAACAGGTATAATTTTTTTCACAATAGGCAGTGCTGAAATTGCATTTAAAGCACCTTCATCGGCTGTAACAGAAACAGCATTCAGCCACCTGCTCTTGCGGTGTATGATAGCACCCGACTGTTCTAAAGCTGTTATATAATTTTCTGTCACCGGGCGATCATACCATGTATTAGTTATACCCATCTTTTGCCGGCGCTCAATTGTTTTATCATCTAGCATAATCTTATCCTGACTGGAATTATCTTTATTTGTGAAATAGACCCACATTTTTCCTGCCGCTGCAGTTTCAAAAGACAGACTTAAAATAAGAATGAATAGAAAATTATTTTTCATCAATTCGAAAGAATAATATCGACCATAGCCAGCACATCATCTAAATTTATGATGCCGTCAAAATTCACATCGGCCAGTAACTGTTGATACTCATTCAAACTGCCGGCTGCCAAAATCAGTTCAACAAGTGCTAATACATCAAAGATATCCAATTCCCCATTTTGCATCAGGTCGCCGGGCACATAATTCAAGTAGCCCTGGATAGTAAAATCATCAAAATAAAATCCATCACCGGTTACGCCACCATCTGCAGTAAGAATAAATTGAAAATACACTGATGTTTCATCAGTATATGATGAAAGATCTATAAACTCTTCTACCCAATCTGATGTACCGTCGTAGCCATGATCATCTGTGTCCTGGGTGCCTTGACCTGCTCCCGTTTCAGTATACATTCCTTCCAATGAAGTCCAGTGCATACCATCGGTGGAGATCTCGAAACGGACAAAATCGTAATTGTTCTCAATATCCCATTTAGCTGCATAATTAACAAACGGATTATCCAATCCAGATAGATTGATCGGATTTACCGTAGCAATCGCTGAAGCATCATTATCTGCATAATTACCTTGCGGACTATCAGTAATGGAGTAATCTCCAGAGTAAGAATTGGCTGCAGTTAGGCCCCAGGCATATGTATTCCATTGCGCTAGGTCTTCTTCGGCATCTTCATCAAATATGGACACTGGGGTACCAATCAAAGCTTTGATCGTATCTGTACGCACAAAACTACTATTGTCATTTACAGTAAACAGAAATCCTACTTCAGTACCATCCGGATGATCTCCAGGAGCAACCAGCACAATATGAACTTGGACAGTGTCGCGTTCAGCAAGTTCACCAATATTACTATCATAATCAAGGACATAGCTTACACTATTATAACTTTCAGCATTGATCACCACATCGCCATCGGAATTTTTTAATCCCCTGTTCTGAATAGTTATATCAAAATGGATAGTATCTTCTACTTGCTCACTCGATTCGACCGCGTATACGATGTGATCCGCGCCACCGACAAAACCAAAGATCTGGTTTGCATATAACTGATCTTCACACAGTGGAATAACTCTATTTTCCGGAGGCCAGAAATAATCCTGGTAAGAACCTATTTCCGGCGTATAGGCAATGAGTCCGGCATCACCGTACGACCAATCCACTGCATCGCCATTGACTCCATAGCCAATAGTTTCATAACCAGTTCCTACTTGATAACCATTATATTTTGTCATTTCCCAGCCAATCTCACGAATCGTTGTCAGATCGGGCTCATCTGGTAAAGATCCATCACCCCATGAATGAATAAGCACGTTTGAATATGAATGGTAATGAAGCACATTGGCAAAGTCATGCTCTAAAATAAAATCTCGAACTGCCTGGGTTTCCGGTTCAGAAAATGCAGAATCACCCCTGAATGTCGATGAGCAGGGGTTGGGTGAGGAACCTGAATTATCGGCACCCCACTCGTATCCATAATTACGGTTTAAATCTATACCCCGCTGGGTGCCATCGCCGCAGCCAGTGTCTCTGCGATTTTTACGGTGCATCCCTCCACCATTAGGTGCAATGGTTTCATTGTACACATAACCATCAGGATTAATCACAGGAATAAACCATAACGCCCGTTCATCTACTAAGTATTGAGCGACTGGATCAGAGCTGTAATTCTCACAAAGCCACTGCACAAAATAAAACTGGTTCATCATGCTCAAGGGTTCACGAGCATGAGTGATACCAGTAAATAATATTTCCGGCTCTAATTCATCTTGCTCGGGATTATCCGATACCTTAAAAGCCCAGATAGTGCGACCTTCGATGGATGCACCGATGGAATCCTTGACAGAAACAATTGACGGATACAGAGTTGCCAATGTATCCATTTTATCTACCAATTCGCTGAATGTGTAATTGCCCAGCATGGAACCCAGTTCGAAATCCCGGGTGATGTCAGGCACGTTGCGGTCCAGGAAATATTGGGTCATATCTGTGATCAGAATATCGTAAGGAATACCTAATGCAGATAATCTGGCTGTTTGTTCTTCATTGGCAAGCACGTCAATGTATACACCTGCTTTGATGCGCACATGGTCCAGGGGAATACCTTCATTATGGAGCACGGTCAACGTCGCCTGATCAGTGCTCCACACCCGTACAGAGTAATAAAGTTCATTCGCCGCGAGGGGCAGAGCGATATTTACTACGATTGAAAATCGCAGGAAAAATTTCATAATTAAACTATGTATTTTCTTTGAGCCAGTCTGTTGTAACTGACTTGGGACGGGTGATGGGAATATTCAAGGCACGGTTAATGACCATCTGGGCAATCATACCCATGGCGCGGGATACACTGAAAAGCACCGTATAGAAATTGAATTCTTTTAAGCCGTAATAATACAAAAGTGATCCTGAAGCAGCGTCCACGTTTGGCCATGGATCCTTGGCCTTACCTTGTTCCTGTAGAACTGGAGCTACCACATCAAACAGGTCCTTTACAATATTAAAAATGTCATCATCCTTGATATGTTCTCTACCATAATCCACAAAAGCTACAAAACGGGGATCAGGGCAGCGCAAAACGGCATGGCCATAGCCAGGAATCACCCGGCCGCTGTTTAAGCGATCCCAACAAAATTGTTTAAGTTCATCTTTAGATGGTGCTGCTTTGAAATGATCATAGATTCCTAAAACGAATTTCAGGCATTCCTGATTGGCCAAACCGTGCAAGGGTCCTGCAAGTCCATTTAAACCGGCAGCAACTGAATAGTAAGGATCGGATAAAGCAGATGCCACCGTGTGGGCAGCGAAGGCGCTGACATTGCCGCCTTCATGGTCACAATGGAGCATAAAATATAACTGCATCAATTTTTTAAATTGACCATTTGGATCATTAATACCGGTCATGTGTACAAAATTTTCCGACCAGTCCAATTGTGAATCATAATCAATCAAATCCCCTTTATTAAAATGGATCCGATAGATCCCAGCAGCCAGCCCCGGCAGTTTGGCCAGGAGGTTGATGCCGTCTTCCAGGCAATATTCCCAATACTCTTCCCTGGGCACACCTGCATCATATTTTCGTCGAAAAACGCTTTCGCGCTGCATTACCATAATGCCCGTATTGAACATGGCTATTGGATGAGAATCCTCGGGCATTTTTTTCATGACATCCCAGACATAACTCGGAACCACAGCCTGGCTTGAATATTGTGATTTTAAGTCGGCCAATTCTTCAGCAGTTGGCAGATCACCAGTAATAAGCAGGAAAAAAACTTCTTCTGGTAATAAGTGAGTAATCTCAAGTAAAGGATAACCGCGAATAATCAAACCTGTTTCAGCAGAAACAGAAGATGTATCACAGACGAACCCGCGCACTCCGCGCATACCGCCGTAGGCCTGAGCAACAGTTACATCACTAATTTTTTTATCACCGGTTTTTTTAACAAGATCCCGTGCTTCATCCCGCCATTGGGAAATTTTATCAGCCAGTTTTCGTTTCAATAATGTCATTATTTTATTTTCCTATTCATTAAAACAACGTGTCACCAGTCCGGAATACACCTTGGGGAAAAAATAAGTGGATTTTTGGGGCATGATTTCACCCGCTTCAGAAATAGCAAATATCTCTTCCAATTTTGGAGGTTTTACAAAGCATGCCACATCATAGTCTTTTTCATTATTTAACAATTCCAACGTTGATTTATTACCCCGGATATATGACACGTATTTCAGGTCTTTTTGGTTGGATGTGTCAATATTAAATACTTTTTTCAAAACGTATGTATGCAAAATATTTGTTTCAAGTTCTCTCGATACTTTACTCATACCTGAAAGCATAATATTCAACTCATCCCAGTGGTTGAAATATAATAATAAACCTGTGTTACTTTCCTTATGATAAACGCCAAAAGTTCCTTTTTCAATATCATCATTTTCCATAGATGCAACCACCTTTTCAGCCCCTGTCATTTTCTTTACTTTAAAGTCTTTTTCTAACAACGAAACTATAGTATCTATTTCTAAATTAATGCCTGACAGTAAACGATGGGTGGGCAAAACAATCATACCCGGGTCTTTACTGTTCACCAGTGTTACCATAACTTTATCTGTCCCCGGGATTTCAGGATGGTTTTGTGAAAAACGAAGCGCAGTTTTATAGCGATGATGTCCATCTTTTATAACAACATTTTTCCCGGTCATTATATTTTGAAATCTATTAATAAGACCAATATCAGATATTTGCCAAATCTGATAATGAACATCATCCATAACAACATCTATTACCGGATTTTCTTCAAGTGAATTATAAATCTTTTCCAACCCTAAAGACTCATCTTTATAACACATGAATATTTGACCGGTATTTGCCAACGTAGTTCCCATGAGATTATACCTATCATCGATATATTTTTCGATTGTTCTTTCATGGGGTAACACAATTTTTCCTAATTCAGTTAATTCCAAAGCGCAAACACAACCAACCCTCTGAATTTTTTGTCCTTTATACTTAAACGACTGTGAAATAATATAAATGGAATCCTTTTTTTCTTGCTCCATTACACCATTTGATTTCCATTTGTTTAAATAATTTGATGCATCAACATACTGCTCACCATCACTTTTATTATTCAAATTAACCCGAATATTATTATAAGGTGATTTACTATAATACATTTCCTGTTCTTCAGGTGTAATAACATCATAGGGTGGTACAAAAACAGATGATAATTTTTCTATCTGATCGCTATTATAGCGCCAGCCTTTAAAAGGATATATATTTGCCATATCAAAAATTACACTTTTAATCTTACTGAAATCAATTGCTCAACCGCTTGTTTTACACGTTCTGATGCTTTACCATCCAATTTGTAAAATATATTTTCCCGAGCTGTTTTTTGTACTTTTTTCATCTCATCCGTTGGGTTTAATGCTAACTTGATTCCAGACTGTAATTCGTCAGGCATATTGATATGTACAAAAGCATCTTTTAAATATTCATGATTATTAAAACCCAATAACATTTCGCCGTCAGAGTGTTTTAAGCTTTTTTGATTCAAGTTATAAATAATACCTGTTTTCCCTGTGGCTAAAAATTCGGTGATGGCGCCCGATGCTTCAGAAACCAACGTATCAGCAACATAAAGCAAAGGCAAAATATTATAATCATCTTTTGGTATTATAATTGCATGGGTGTAATTCTCAATTTGATCTTCAAATATTTTATGTTGTTTGTGCGATGCATATTTTCCCATCCATGCATAATGATGAAGTTTTATAATCAGATTAAAATCTGTAGTTGCTTCAAAAATTTCATCTTTTAAATCATAAAGGCAGGTTGGTTTATACGTTGGTGCAAACAAGATAACGGGTTTTTCCGGATCAAGCCCTAATGATTTTAGAATCTTATCTCTATCAAGATTCTCTCCGGAAAAATAGGGATCCATTTTAGGGTAACCCACATTATGAATTTCAGATTTACCTATGCTGCCAGATTCTTTTAATGATTTTTCCGATAAATCACCTTCAACAAAAATAATATAGCGATGATCTGAATGTTTTTTTAATTCACGATACGTGACCGTCTTTGTAAATGTGATTCCATGATAAATCAGACAAAGAATTGCATCACCATACCTTTTTTCGTCTACTACATCCGGTGCAAATACAATATCAAATTTTTCATTTTCGTCACTTATTCGATGTCCCTCTTGTTCAAATTTATTTAAATACTTATTTGTTTCATCATTATCAAAAAAACCAAATGATCGCTCAACTTCATGCGTTAGCGATAAAGCAACATCATAATTTGGATCACGTTCAAAGAGTTCAATTAAGGGATCAAATGCGGCCTTATGATACAAATAAAACATTTTGAATAAAACTTTAGTCTTATCCATTTCCTTTAAGCTTGACTCCTTGCAATTAATTTTCGAATCTGATATTTACGGATAATATTTAGAGGCTTTTGTTTTAAATCATTCTGCGAGCCATTAGCAAGAATTCCTACTATCTCTTTCAGTATACGATTAGAAGAATTCCCATCGGAATATGGGTGAATATCCTGTAAACAATTTTTCCGATTAGATAAAAACTCCTTTGGGCTATTTAGGCTGCGTTCAATTGCAGATGAAAGTTCGGTTGGGCTTTGGATATTGATACCTTTGTCTTTACGGGCAAGTGCTTGATACGTAATTAAAGGTCGATTAAACGTTAAAAATTCATAGGCTACGGATGACGTATCCGTAATCATTATTTCAGATCCTGCCATAATAGGTAATATATTTAATTCATTAACAACACGGAGATTTTCATTTTCCAATTGTTTGTATTTTTCTTGAACAATTTTATCCATTAAGGGATGGAATTTTATAATCCAGTTATATTTTCCATTATTCAATTTTTTGATAGTATCATGTAAATCAGATGCTGACGTATACTTGGGTGGGAAAGTAGGTGCATAGAGTATTACAGGTAATTCAGGATTAAAACCGTACTGTTTTATTAATTGTTTTTTCTGATTATTGAAATCCCACTGCTTATTAAAAACAGGATCGAGTTTTGACCAGCCTGTTTCCCTGACTAAAAAATGTTTTTTCTGTTCTGCGATGGCTGAAAATTTTTCTGTCATCGCAGGACCGGTTGTACAGTAAAGATCAAAAAATCCTGTTATATTATAAAAGCCTTTCACTTCCTCATCCAGTCCATGAAAAACCTGTACTTTCAATCCCGGCCAAAAATGAGGAACAATATTGCCGGGAACAAGGACAGCATCAGGATTATAATCTTGAATTTCCACGCTGGATTTTAATTGATCTCCTGGGCATGAAAAATTGGAAGCTGAACTGGCTGAAAACCACTTTACAGTACCACTATTTGATTCAGTTATTGAATCTTGAATCGGTTTAAGAATTGAAAACGAATATGGCTTTGTTACAAAAAATAAATATTTTAGATGTGTATTGTTCATTTTTCACTAAATAGTGCCTGACCAAAAATTCTTTGTTTGGGCAAAAAGTTGCCCATATGCAAGGCGCAAAAAGTTCTGAAGCCGGAGTGTACTTTTGTACACGAGGATTGCAGAACTTTGTAGTAACGTAGCAGATGAGTGAGTTTTTGTTCAAACACTATACAATTCTTTCAATATCCCCAACACATCATCCGTTGTCAGATCTACCACATTATTATCCATACGTCCTTTGGTAAACGATTCTTCAGCCAATTTAGGTAATTGATCTTCGGGAATGCCCCATTCATCCAGCGTGTAGGGAATGACTCCTTGGGGAATTGTTTGAATGGTTGCTTTTAATTCATCATAGGTCAGTTCATTATTTTTGCATATACGGTCAAGCGGTTCCTTGATCAATTTTTCATTTATATCCAGCAAAGGAATCAAACTAATTGAAGACGCAACACCGTGGGGAATTCCATAATGGATAGTCAATGGATAACTTATAGAATGAGCGGCGGCTGTGGTGGTATTGGAAAATGCTAAACCCGCAACGGTAGACGCTTTTAATAAATTATTACGAATGTCTAAATCAGCAGGGGTTTTTTTCAAGGCAATTCCATTTTCAAGAATTGAGCAAATAGCTGATATAGCTAAATTAGTTGATGTGGGGTTCGCTTTCTTATTCCAAATAGATTCAAAACTATGGCTTAATGCATCCATCACAGTTGTGATTGAAATATCCATAGGCAAGGATAATGTCAAATTTCCATCCAAAATGGCTACAGTTGGATAGAGATTCGGGTGGGAGATTGAATACTTCTTTTCTTCCTCCATATTCCACACAGTTCCCCACATGGTTACTTCACTTGCTGTACCATGAGTTGTGGGCAGAAAAATGGATGGAATCGTTTGAGAAAACTCTCCATCATATTCTAATAGTTCATTTAAATCCGATTTTTCTAGACATAAGTGTGCCATGACTACTTTTGCCAGATCCATGGCAGAACCACCTCCGATAGCAATAACACCATCAAACATATTTTTCTGGCAAAACTTTATAGCATTTGTACAATCCTTAAAATTTGGGTTACTGCTCACATCGCTAAAAATAGAATCAGAGTCGAATTTTGAATTAAGATGTAACCGTTTTCTATTTCCCGGTGTTGTAATAATTATCGGTGAAGAAATTTTTAAATCTCCAATTCTGAAGTTTAATTCGCGTTGCCAATTTTCAGTTTTGAAAATTCTTACAGGATTAAAATAATTAGACATATCAGATTATAAAATTACTTATTCAGAAATTTCATGAAATTTTCTTTATTATCAGCAGGTTTGACTGTAGGCCTGCCTAAATCTTCTCTTGAACCTGGTTTTATTTTTACTTCTAAAAACGATGGCCCGGAACACGTTATAAAATTTGTAATGTTTGTTTTTAAATCATTTGGTGTTGCCGCTTTAAATACTTTGCTTGATCCCACAGCTTCAACTATTGCTGACAGATCTAAATATTTTGCAGCTGTTTCTTGTCCGCCTACAGATTCATGAACTTCGTTATTCATTAAAATATGTCGAAAATTTTTCGGTTTCATACTTGCAATGGACGTGAGGCTGCCAAGATGCATTAACATAGCTCCATCCCCATCAATGCACACCACTTCTCTATGAGGTTTGGCCAAAGCAATACCCAGAGCAATTGAAGAACAATGGCCCATGGATCCTACTGTGAGGAAGTCCTGCTCATGTGTTTGCCCTCTTTTTTCTCGAATTTCAAAAATTTCTCTGGATGTTTTTCCCGTTGTTGAAACAATTATGGCATTATCATCAAGATTTTCCAAAATGATTTCCAATGCTTCCTCCCGATTCATTCGCTGATCATCGGATTGTACAATTTCATCTTTGTATTTTTCAAATGTACCTTTTTTAATCAGGAGAACAACCGGTTTGTTTTCGTTTTTGGCAATTTCGATAACGTTTGAGATCTTCTTATAAAACTGATCATCATCTTTTGATATAATTTCATAAGGAAGACCCAGCGCCTCCAGTAGTTCTATCTGCACTCTACCCTGCGTTACATGCTGAGGTTCATCCTTAACTCCCGGTTCACCTCGCCAGCCGATCATTACCAGTAATGGAATAGAATACACATCCGGATCGCATAATGATAAGAGTGGATTTACAGCATTTCCCAAACCGGAATTCTGCATATAAACCAAAGGTATTGATTCTTGAGCTAAATAATAACCAGAAGCCAAAGCAACGGCATTGCCTTCATTAGCAGCAATAATATGTTTGTCATTGGAAATTCGATCATCGATGCACAAACAAAATTCTTTCAGAAGAGAATCCGGCACTCCTGTGAAAAATTCTACACCGTGACTAGCTAACTGATCGTAGAAATCAGTCGGTTTTATGGCCATCAATTGACCTCGGGAATAAGTGTAATAATATCTTTAATTGACATACAGTATTCATCTGAAGCTTCTTTAGATCGTGAATTTTCCAAAATTGATTGGGCTGCATCGATCATAGAAGGGTATGCTGACCGCAGTAAATGATTCGCATAAATGATGACATTAACGCCTAGATCCTGTAAGTCTGATTCAGTCATGTGGGCGTAGGTTGAAGGCACGACAATAAGAGGGACTTTCGTTTTAAACTTTTGAAAATTTTCGCAGAATTCTATTATTTCCTTTCCGTCTTTTTCCTTACTGTGAATCATAATTCCATCTGCTCCGGCGGCAATATATGCTTCTGCTCTTTTGAGGGCATCAGCCATTCCCTTTTGCAAAATCAGACTTTCCACCCGAGCGATGATCATAAAGTCTGTAGTGACTTGGGATTGTTTGCCTGCATGAATCTTCTGGGAAAAATGCTCGATTGAATCCTGTTCTTGTGGTACAGTTGTTCCAAAAAGTGAATTGCGTTTATCACCAATTTTATCTTCGATAATGATTGCCGAAACGCCTAATCTTTCCAATGTTTTTACCCTGAACTTGAAATGATCAATCCGACCACCGGTATCACCATCTACAATCATTGGTTTTGTGGTGACTTCTAATATTTCTTCAATGGTCGAAAACCGTGAAGAAAAATCCACAAGTTCTGTATCGGGTTTTCCTTTAGCTGTTGAATCGGTGAGACTGCTTTCCCAGATACCGTCAAATTCAAATTTTTTGCCATCTTTTTCAATGCTTGTTTTTTCAACGATCAAACCCGTAAGGCCATTATGGGCTTCTAAAATACGCACAATAGGTTTGACATCAATCAGCCGCCGTAATGTTTTCATTCGTTTCCCAGGAGTAATGCCCTGTGCTTTGACAGCAGTGATTAAATCTGTTGAAGAAATTCCTTCAGTATATTTTGGTTCTACAAGTTCTCCACCCCATTCAGCCAAAGTATCTATCACACGCTGCCTGACTTCTCTCTGAACACCTGTTTTCCAGTCGTCGCCATGGACAACATAATCAGGTTTTATTTCTTTTAAATTGGGAACATAGTCTAAGGTAGTCTGGGGGACGACTTTTTCTACACCTTTAAGATTTTCAACAATCAGTTTACGTTCATCAAAGGCAATTAATGGTAAGCGCTTATAACTGGCTATCGCTTCATCCGTAAGCAATCCAATGATCACTTTACCCAGTTTACAGCCTTCAGCAATAATGTTTAAGTGACCTTGGTGAATCAGATCAGCTGACATTCCAATATATACTTTTTTTGAGTTTTTTTTATCTGCCATAATTAAATCTGTTTAGTTTATTATTAAAATCCTTTTTCTGCAATTGAGCCATCATGTAGTCCAGCGTTATAATTTCGCTCAGGAACTTGCCAATTTCCATAACGCAGAGAAAGATATTCTTCTGCATGATTAGGTATATTAATTGTACGTCCCTCCCACTCTATTGTACTTAATGAATCGTAAAATTTTCTATCCACATGTTTTAATGCATTACTGTCCACCCAGCGATATTTTTCTTGCACAGGATAAACACAAAATAGATCTATATGAAAATTAATTTGTCTTATTTTTTCCCAAGGCGTTTTCACTTTTATTACACGCATATCGCCCGGAATCCATGGAGAATTGATACGCCTCCGCTTAATGAGGTATTTGGGTAGAAAATCCAAGCGCAGTTTCATGATATCATCAGCAGAATCCGCAGGAATCCCAAGGTCAGCATCATAGTCCCAGGGAATTAAATCACCATCCCGCAGGATGCCCAACAGTGTCCCTGCCTCCAACCAGTATTTATACTTTTTTTCATTTAAGATATCGATTGTCTTCAGCAGCATGCTCTTCATACGTCTGTGATAATTCCCCTTTTGGAGTTGAATTTTATCCAAGGGAGAAGCATTGAAAACTTTTTTAAAAGGTATATGTTTTAAGGTAGAATTATTTACAATTGTGCTATCATCTATACTGGCTATCCAATTTAAATTTTGATTATTCCAATGCTCGCCAAATCGTATACTCAAATATTCTTCAGTATTTTGAGGAACTGGAAAAGAAAGATTACCCAAATTAATTTCATCCAATTTGTCGTAATACTTACTATCAATTACTTTGCAGCTGCGTTTATCAACCCATCGGTATTGATTATCCATTTTATATTTAGGAGTTATAAAAATTTTAAACGCTTTTTGTTTATGTTTCCAGCGACTTAATGCAGCAAGACGACAAAATTCATTTTTTATCCAATCGCGCCCGGATCGATCAGGGATTAGTTGAAAACGATAAGCTAATCCTAAGTTAGATTCTAAAGTTAATAATTTTGAAAAATACTCACCCGGAATACTTAATCGTACATTTCTGTCTTGAGGAAATGTAAAATTCAATTTTTCTCCCATAACTGCCAATAATGTTTTGGTGTCCAACCAGAAAGGAATGTTATTATTTTTTAATAATTTTACTGTAGACTCAAAAAGCTTCGATTTTAATTGGCGGGTTATATCCATTTATAAACTACAATTAAATCTCAAATTTACTTGAACTGAATATTGTATAAATTGCTGTAATATTCTTCTTTTTCCATGAGTTCATTGTGTGTTCCCATTTCTTTAATCTCACCTTTATCCAAAACAATAATTTTATCGGCATTGGTCACTGTTGACAATCGGTGGGCAATAACCAGTACTGTTCTATCAGCCATGAGTGTTTCCAAGGCTTGCTGTACCAATCTCTCTGATTCTGTATCCAAAGCGGATGTCGCTTCATCAAGGATTAGGATCGGCGGGTTTTTCATAATTGCACGAGCAATGGCCAAACGCTGACGCTGCCCGCCGGAAAGTTTAACGCCTTTTTCGCCAATCACTGTATCGATTCCTTCCGGAAGTTCATTGATAAACTCCAATGCGTTGGCAGCCTTGGATGCAGCTAAAACCTGCTCATCATTTATGATTTTCTGGCCGTAAGCGATGTTTGCCCTGATTGAATCATTAAATAAAATCGTCTCCTGCGTTACGATTCCCATCATGCTCCGTAGGGAGTTTAAAGTAATATTTTGAATGTTTTGTTCGTCAATTGTAATGGAGCCTTGATTTACATCATAAAAACGGGGAATCAAGTCCGCCAAGGTTGATTTTCCTGCACCGCTGGAGCCTACCAGTGCCACCACTGATCCTTTTTCAATTTCAAATGAAATATCTTGCAAGACTGTATCATCAGATTCATATCTAAAACTCACATTTTTAAAACTGATCTTTTCTTCAAACGTATCAATTGTTTCAGCATTCTGTTTATTTATAATGGTTGGAGCTGTATCTAAAATTACAAAAATTCGTTCTGCAGATGCGGCGCCTGCCTGCAGTTCTACATTGACTTTACTCAATTTTCTTAAAGGGTCCATCATGGCAAATAGTAGAAGAATAAACCGCAGGAAATCTTCGGGAGTTAAACCCTTGCCACTCAAGACTTCAATTCCACCGACCCAGAGCAATAAGACTCCCATCATTACTCCAAGTGTTTCTGTGATGGGTGATGCCAATAAACGGAGCTTCGCCCTGTGGAAAATCAATTGAAAATATTGACGCGTTTCCTTGAAAAATCGCTGGACTTCATACTCTTCCATTGCAAACGCTTTGACTACGCGAATAGAAGATAATGTTTCCGTAATAATATTGGTAATACCGGCAATCATGGCAGCCGTGCGTTTGGATTTTCGGCGAATACTTCTCCCGATTACTAGTATCGTAAAACCTGCAATAGGAAGTATAATTAAAGATAGTAAAGCCAATTTCCAGCTGATAATAAATAAAAGAAATATAAACGCCAGTAGATTGATGGGTTCAACAATTATTTGATGAAAACTGGTGCCCAAAGCACGACGTAAATTTGATACATCATTGATCATAATCGACGTTAATTCTCCAGATTTATTCTGATTGAAATACGATAGCGACAATGAATTGAAGTGTTCGTAAAGACGATTACGCATTTCTGTGATTAAATGGTACTGAACTACCGTCATGGAAATATTTTTCAGGTATAAAAATACATTTTTCGTCAGGAATACAACCATAATGGTCAGACACAATACTTTCAATGTCTCCTGAGGTGTGTCTCGAAGAATTAATCCATTCGTCCAAAATTTTAATTTTTCATTCAGAGTTAGTGTACCCTGCTCTACCATCTGTGAGTGATCAGCTAATAACTGTTGGAAATCTATCAATATATTATTGATCAAGGATGCTGTTAACCAAATCGAGGCACTGTTTAATGCCACATACACCAAGGCTGCCAATGTTGAAAGAAGCAAAAACGGCCAATGTTTAATGACCAGTTTGAACATGCGCTTATAGAGGGATTCTTGCATAAATTTTATTTGTTGGGCGGTTTGGTTGTTGAGAATTTACACTTCTTTATAAAAACAGGTAAAAGTTATACTATTTCTTTATTATAAACCATTTTCTTGTGGGGAATTTCAGCTTCGTAAAATATATCACCAATTTCCTCAAAATTAAACTTACGATAAAATGGAATTACATATTTCTGTGCGTTCAAATATAGCAAATTTTCTTCCCTCAATTCGTCTACAGCAAATTCAACTAGTGCTCTGCCTACGCCATGACTTCTATAAGGTTCCAAAACTGCAAATCGTTCTAATTTTACTCCATCATCTGTATATCGCCATCTGGCTGTTCCCACTGCTTTACTATTTTCCAAAGCAAGAATATGTGTAGCTATTTTTTCATATTCATCAATCTCTTCTTCAATAGAAACATTTTGTTCTTCAATAAACACTTCTTTACGTATGGAGAGAGCAGAGTTGTATTCATTTTCAGTTTCGATGTATTTAACGTTTATCATATTTACTCTATATGAGGCAAATTTCGTAATATTACCCTATGCGGCATAAGAAAAAACAGATAATTGTTGTAGGTGACAGAGTATTGATCCAACCCGACAAAGGAGAAAGTAAATCTGCTGCCGGGCTTTATCTTCCTCCAAGCGTATTGGAAAAGCAGGAAATCCGTGGTGGTATCATTGTGGAAGTCGGTCCGGGCATTCCCGTTGGGAATCCCGATGAGGTGACTGATGAACCTTGGAAAACAGAAACACATGGTGGTATCAAATATATTCCCACTCAAGCAGAATTGGGTGATTATGCATTATTCCTGAATAAAGCTGCCATTGAAATCAAAGTAGAAAAGGATAATTATTTGATCGTTCCTCAGTCTGCCATTCTCGTTTTAATTCGCGACGACCTGAATAGTCTTACAGAGTAAACGTAAGCATGAGCCAGCTGTAATCCAGTTGACTGCCGCCATCTTCCCAATAACGGGCAAAGCCCTGCTGTAGGACACCGCCAAACCCTAGTTTCTTGGAAAAGATCAGATCCAATTCCGTCCCCAGTGGATCAGAATGCACTCCATCTTTAAAATCATGGTAATGGACATTAAGCTTAAAATCTCCCGGAAGTGAAAAGACTGTTTTCACATTCCACTCATCAAGCCCTTTTTGAAAATTGTCGTTAAACCTCGTGTGGTTATCATAATAACCGTGGTATTTATGGCCGGCACCATATGGATTAGCAAATCCTGAAATATTGGAAAGGGTTGAATCAAACCCTGTAAAATTCTCTTTCCCAAAACTGATCATTTCTACAATTGGTATCATTGACAAATCAATTCTTGCATTAAATACAAACATTTCACTTTTAATATCCATAAACAAAGAACCATTTTCCCATTTTCCAAATTGATATGCAAATTCTGATACAATATCTAAAAATAGAAATTTGATGAACATTCTTGATCCAGCAGTATTCCGATATGGATCTCTATTAAGGTCAATGGATTGTGTTTGTTCATTGATCATATAAAGATCTAAAAGTTTAAACAAACCAAAATTTCTTTTCTTGGTAAAATACAAACCATTGATAACTTCATCATATTCATCTGAAGGGTATTCGTTGGACCTTTCTACAATAAACAGGCTAAAAAGATCTAACCTTCCAATACGGTTACTACCAAACGAATGCATTCCTTCGAATGATCTCCCAAAATTATTCCAGTTTGTTTTACTGAATAATCTTTCACCCCCTAAAGGTAATTCAAAACGACCGAAACGCATGGACCAATTTCTTTTCAGCAGATTGTGGATCTCAAAATACACCTGATGAAATTCTATTTTTGTTCCAGAAGGTTTTGAAGAACCAGATAAATTTTCTTCACCACCTAACAATCGTGAGTCCTGAATTTGAGCAAACCCTGTAATGGGTCCCTGAACCATCCTTAAGCTGATTCTGGATCGCGTATAATGAAAGGTGTTTCTACCGCTATTAAATAGTGAATCTGAATTAGACATTCCTTTATCTGATTCTACCCGGTATCGAAATTCCCCTTTCCATTCCAAATCTGCCGCAGTGACTATACCCAGCAAACAGATCCAAAATATTTTATTCTTCACCAGGACCTGTCCAAATAATGGGATAAATGGATTCGCCGAAAATGCCAACTGATTTACTGTAAAATGTATTTAGATCATTTGAATCAAATGGTGCTTTTTTTACATCACCTTTTTGAGTATTTCCAAAATAATTAGAACTATACTTTTCTAGGGACAAATTACTTCTCACAACTCTAACAGGATGAACGCCCGCTTTTAACGCAGCAATGATATCCGTATCTGAATCACCATAAAAAAGATCTAAACCAATTTCATTCATTTTTCGGTGTTTTGTAGTGAATTTATGTCCGTCTATTTTTTCTTTAGGCATAAAGAATAAATCAACATTTTTTTCTACTTTATAGCCCAAAACATCCGATAAAAATTCAGCTACATGCTGGCCATTGGTTCCGGGTCTTGCTGTAATAAAATACACATCATGACCATTACTTTTAAAATAATGGATCAGATCAATTGTCGGTGAAATAGGAATCGAGTAATTTTTATCATTGACATTGATCCATTCGTAATCAATTGGTCTACCATGATTTTCAACATAATAAATGAACATAGGCTCACTATACAAAATAGTATCATCTATATCAAATCCCACTTTCAATTTTCCCGTTTGAGGGAAAACCAGAACGATGGTTAAAAAAATAGCAAAAAGTCTTTTTATCATTTTAATATTTAAAATGCTTTATCTGTTCACCTTCATTGCCGATATGGCTCATGGCATCTATACCAATCTCTAAATGTAGATCAACAAATTTTTGTGTGACTTTTGAATCTGATTCAGAAGTTTTTATTCCTTCAGGTGTCATGGGTGTATCTGATACAAGAAGCAGTGCTCCCCGCTCAATTCCATTCGCAAAACTAACTACAAATATAGTAGCTGTTTCCATATCAATTCCGATGACACGTACTTTTTTCAAATATTCCTTAAATTCTTCATCATATTCCCACACGCGACGATTAGTTGTATAAATAACACCTGTACGATATTCTAAATCCTTATCATATAATTTATCTGAAACATATTTATGAATTTTAAATGAAGGTAATGCCGGTACTTCTTTAGGAAAATAATCATCACCTGTACCTTCTCCGCGAATGGCAGCACTGGGAAGGATAAAATGGCCAATTTCCGTAGAATGCTTTAATCCTCCACACTTCCCAAGAAACAAAACACCTTTTGGATTAACAGCTGAAAGTAAGTCCATGATTGTAGCCGCATTGGCACTGCCGATACCAAAGTTAATAATACTCAATCCATCCTTGTTTGTCGCTGACGTCATGGGGCCGCCATGGCCCATTACATCCACATCAAATTTCTTGGCGAATTTATCTACGTAATTCTGAAAATTTGTTAGCAATATCCAGTCTCCGAATCCATCGGATGATGTACCGGTATAACGCTTGATCCAATTTTTAACTATATCTGCTTTTGTTTTCAATTTTCTACCTCTAATGATATGGGGCAATGGTCAGAGCCCATTATTTCATGATGGATATCTCCATCCAGAACTTGATCTGAAAATCCTTCATTTACAAAGAAATAATCGATACGCCATCCTACATTCCTTTCCCTAGCTCCAAAACGGTACGTCCACCACGAATATCGTTCACCTTCCGGATGAAACAACCTGAACGTATCCACCCAGCCATTTTCCACATACGTATCCAAGCGATCCCTTTCTATGGGCATGAATCCGCTATTTTTTACATTGTCTTTTGGTCGTGCCAGATCAATTGGATGATGAGCGGTATTCCAATCACCGGTAACGATGACGTTATTTCCCGATTCAACTTGTTCATTGATGATAGGTAAAAGTTCGTCATAAAAATCTAATTTATATTGCAGGCGTTCCTGATCGCGCTGGCCGTTTGGGAAATATATATTATAAAGTAAAAAGTTTGGATGTTCAGTTATAAGTACACGTCCCTCTCGATCAAAAATATCAATACCCAACCCCTCTTGCACATATAGTGCTTCTTCCTTACAATATGTTGCCACACCGCTATATCCTCTTTTCTCACCGGAATGCCAATACGTATGGTAGCCATGACCTTCCAATAATTCACCGGGCAGCTGTTCCACATGAGCTTTTGTCTCCTGCAGACAGAGGATATGAGGATCGGTATCTTCCAACCATTTTAGGAATCCTTTTTTATTTACAGCCCTAACGCCGTTAACATTCCATGAAATCAATTTCATAAGGGCATGAGGTTATAACAATGCTCGGACAATATGCAAAATGATTCCTAATTTCATTTGGTACTTGGTTTTGCAATAATCCCATTTGATTATGGATTCTGAAAAAGTAAAAGATTTAATATTAAATGAAATTCCTGATGCCCATGTGGAAGTCATTGACACCACCGGGACGAATGATCATTTTAGCGCTATTGTGATCAGTGATTCATTTAAAGGCAAATCTATGGTGCAGCAGCATCAAATTGTTTATAAGGCATTGGGCAATTTTATGACCAATGAAATTCATGCGATGCAGTTAAAAACTTTAACCAAGGAGCAATGGATAAATACTAAATCATAACTTTCGGCTATCGTTTTTCGACTGTCGTCTATCTTGAAAAGGAAAAACAATGGAATTAAAAGAACAAATCATTAACGATATTAAAACAAATTCAATCATGCTCTATATGAAGGGTACACCTGAAATGCCACAGTGCGGTTTTTCGAATGCCGTTGTGCAGGTACTAAATCATTACGGAGTGGAATACAATTCAACGAATGTGTTAGCCGATCCGGAGATAAGAGTAAAACTATCTGAATATTCCAACTGGCCTACAATCCCACAATTATTCGTAAAAGGGGAACTTATCGGCGGTGCTGACATAGCCATGGAACTTCATAACAATGGCCAGTTACTTGATATACTCGATTCGCCCGGTGAAAAAACAGAATAATATTTTTGTTCTGACATATAATAAAATATAAATTTGCGCCCCTAATTATATATATAAAATGGCCCGTTCGTCTAGTGGTTAGGACTCCAGGTTTTCATCCTGGCAACAGGAGTTCGATTCTCCTACGGGCTACAACATAAAACCCCGCTGCTGCGGGGCTTGATGTTTTACTTTTTTAAGAATCTATTTCAACAGCACCATTTTCCTGGTCTGTACAAACTCACCAGCACGAATCTGGTAGAGGATACTCCTGCACTTACAGGTTTGCCATGCATGTTTGTAGCATTCCATTGGACTGACCTGTAGCCTGCATCCTGAGTAGTGTTAACCAGCTGGGCTACTTCTCTTCCTATTAAGTCATAGATTGTAAGTGTAACCTGTGCCTGTTCTGGCAGGTCACACCTGAGGCTTGTGATTGGGTTGAAAGGATTGGGGTAATTCTGGTGCAGTGTATAGGCAATTGGTATAATAGCCTTTCTTTCTAATGTGAATGTTTCTTCAGTACTATATAAGTTGTCCTGGATATATTTGCTGGAAAATGTAAACAATTCCCTACTCCCCCGGCCACTCAGGAGGAAGACCTATGCCGGGACTTGGATCCTCCTCACCCTGCAGCAGGATAACCGCCAGTCCTGTACTCAGTGCTCCTGCGCCAATGAGTGTGTTCTTCGTCCCCAGGTAATATTCTGTCATAAACCACATCTTTTGAAATCCGCTTTCAACAAGGATCAGTTCTTCTGGATAAGACTTATTATTGATATCCCAGCAGGCCCGGCGTACCCTCCTCATCACTTCTGACGGTTCCCCCCAGTAATAGTGTGCGGTTTTTCCTATGGATTTTCCCTCCACCGGTTTGAGGTTCATTGCAATTTTTAACACTCCCCTTCTCTGGCTTAATTTCCAGATGAGAACGTGTGTTGCCTCAAGCTCGGCAGCTAACTTCTGCTGACACAAATCAGATAGACATCCTGTATCGGTACTGTCTACTACTGACAGAACACTTTTTAGCTTTAAAACAGGAATAACAGGAATATCCGAAGATTTAGACAGCTCCGTATAGAGTACCGGCTCCAGGTAATCGAAGTGTACAATGAAAATAACATGTGTTAGTGCAGTGTCAGCAGATGACAACACCGTATCAAAGACAACCTCTTCAATCACCTGCTCATACATAAAACTATCCAGCTCACCTCCATATAGAACCATTAAGAGAGGCTCTATAACCGGCAGGGAAGGCTTATCCGGAACAGGTTCGACCGTGGTTTGGGCCTTCAAAGTATCCCCAGGAAGAGAAACTGCAGCTAAACTGTCCGTCTCAGGAAAAGCTGATTTCGTTGTATCCTGAATGATAGTTAAACTATCTACCGCAGGTCCCTGGGCAGAGAGTACACCAGCACATAACATCAGTATAAGTAAAATCCTTATATAATTGAATCTCATCATCATATTCTCCTGCATATTCATTACTTCATCAATACCATTTTCTGGACTTTCGTTGCTCCCGGAGCACTCAAGCGATAGAAATACACACCTGAAGCCACCGGTACATCACGACTGTCTGTCCCATTCCACTCTACACTACCGTAACCAACTTCATGGAACCGATTGACCAGCGTTTTTACTTCTCTCCCCAACAGGTCATAAACCATGATCTGCACCTTCCCTGGAACTGCCACACTGTACTGAATCGTGGTTGTTGGATTGAAGGGGTTGGGATAGTTCTGTGATAAGGTGAACTCTCTGGGAATCACTGAAAGAATCTCAGCAATCTTTTCATTTACATATCCAGGCTCACCGGCTACCACTGTATAACGGCGGAAATACTCTTCTGAATACCGCTCTACAGTGAAAGAACCCTCACCCTGTATATCGTGTGTATCACCATTAATACAATCAACTATAACGATCTCACATTCAGCTGGGAACGAACCTGAAAGCCCTGTTGAGACAGTGAGAACTCCGTGGCTTCCCTTTACATCAAGCTCCAGTGCCCAGCTACCGTTGATCTCATCCAGTGAGCGGAATTCTCTCGCCAGTTTCCGCAAATTCTGTTTCCACTCTGGTTGACTGATACTTAAAGAAATGTAATCTCCGGGACTCGCCGGTTTCGGAATATCAAAAATATCAAGTTCTTCAGAAGCGTCTGTGCGACGACCCAGGCTGGTACCACGGTCGGCATAACCTTCTCCCTCAACTTCCAGCCTCAAGGTCCATCCTGTTTCAGTCAAGCGTGCCAATGAGCCACTCTCTTCCGGCTGATTTAGTGGCAGAATATCCATAGTCTGAACGGTTTCCGTCCTGTTGAAAATAGCGTAGGCTCCCCACGGTTTAAGTTCATTCGTTAATTCCAGGCTCCACCCTTCACCACCGTAGTCACCGTAACTGTAAAGCCCTGCAAAGAGAGATGAATCCATATCCACTCTTACGGGAAAGAGGTAAGGAGAACTGACCAGGTTCCAACCCGATAGAAGTTCTATTGCTGTCCCCATCAAATCGGTTGAACGGCCGGATCCAAGCCCAAACGACACTGTGTCTGCTATCCACTGGTTCAGCCAGTAACCTTGTCCGGAGATAAGGGCAGACGGAACCATCCAGTCACTGCCGTCCCATTCATACAGGCGCCATCTGTAGTCACCACTGGATCCCAGAACAGGGTCAAAAATAGACGAAACTGAAGCATCATCCAGGTCAGATGGGACCGACACCTTCCGCCAGACATCATTCTGAATACCCCACGGATAAAGACTAACATCCATGTTACTTGTGATCACATCGTCTCCTATCTGTACCTGAATGGAGACTGTATCTGTTACCAGGGTGTTAGACTGCACATCCATAGCCCAGATGTAGTATGCCACACCATTATACGAGACCATATCACCTGGAATTATCGCACTGAAAGGTCCTCCTGTCGTATCCATGGATACTCCTTCAAATAAATTGCTGCTTGAATGCCAAATGTAAATCGTTGCAGTGTCTACTTCAAAAAACTCGGGGAAACTGTAGGCTATAGCGATATTGTCTCCCGCCTCCTGCGGGTTTCCTGTAAAGTCTGGAAGAGTATCCAGCACCGTCTTCGGCATTACCATCACGATTGTACTGTCCGGATCGGAATCAAACTCCCCATCATTAATTATCAGGGTAAACTCGTAATTTCCCTCTTCATCAGGAGCCGTGAAAGAAGCAAGGGAACCTTCCACACTAAGCATTATACCGACATTATTCGAAGACCAGTTATACACCAGGCCACTCCCTTCTATATCCCAAGAACCGCTACCATCCATTGTCACCGTCATCCCGCTGATTACAACCTGATTCTCCCCGGCATTCGCTATTGGAATATCATTCACCACTGTAACTGTCAGAGTAAAAGTTATGTGCCCTGACTCTGCCTCACCATCACTTGCCCAGACCTCTATTTCTGCTGGCCCTGTTGCATTCTCAACCGGATTAAGAGTCAATATGTTATCTGCCATAGAAACTGTAATAATATCAGTATTTTCTGTAGAAGCATCAAAACTCAAATCACTTGATTCATTATCTATATCTGTTGCATTCAATGTGATCGAAATGGAGTGATCCTCTAAAGTCGTCTGATCCTCAAATGCTACCATCACCGGTGCGTCATTCACCGCATTTACTGTTAATTCAAACGATGTTGTATCTGTTGCTGATCCATCGCTAACTACAACCATTAGAATTGAACTGCCGTTCCAGTTATCTACCAATGAAACCGATAATGTGTCTGTGCTCACACTGGCAATTACAGCACTCGTGTCTGCCGAAGCGGAAAACGTCAACGCATCTTCATCAATATCACTGGCGGTAAGAACTATATCTATAGCACCATCTTCATCTATTGTCGTATCAGCTAATGCTGATATTATCGGGGTATCGTTTACCGGCAATACAGTTACCCTAACCGTATCACTATCTGTAAAACGCAGGTTTTGGTCATCAATTGTAAATACAATATCTTCATAACCGTTCCAGTTTGTATCCGCAGTGAATGTTACCAGAAAAGTATCAATAGCCACATTAATATAGACATTATCAGTTGCTGTCAATACCAGTGACGTGTCAGAATCAATATCGTTGAAGTAAGGTGTAAAATCAACTGCAAGCAAACCGTCTTCACTAAACTCGAATGCGTCCGGTAAAAATATCCCCGGGGCATCATTTACAGGGGTAACGGTCAATACAAAGGAAGTTGTATCAGATAGGGAAGTATCCGTTACAATTACGGTAATGTCTGCTGTGCCGTTCCAGTTTGCTTCAGGAGTCAGCGTAAGATTGGTTCCATCCACATTGGCTGTAATCGCAGAAGTATCTGAAGCAACAGTAAACTCTAAACTGTCTTCGTCCACATCTGAAGCAACCAGATTCACTAATGCAAAGCTATCTTCATCAATGGTTACACTGTCTATTGCTGTAATGATGGGAGCATCATTTACACTGTTCACGGTAATGCTGACTTTCGCTGTATCTAATAGAGTACCATCGCTTACACTGTAAGTCAGGCTGTCCGATCCGTTATAATCCGCCGTGGGACTGTAGGTGTAAGCACCCGTGGATGCATTGCTTATTGTTACGGTCCCATTTACACTGCTGTCAACAACGGCAAACGTCAGGGAATCTTCATCTACATCCGATCCTGACAGTGTGCTGGTGTAGTCTATGTCCTCATCAGTGGTAAAAGATGTGTCTGATGCAACAGGGGCGTTATTTATCTTAGTCCAATTAAACTGGTCAGCAGCCGTATTATTGTTTCCAGCGGCATCAGTGAATGCGCCAGCAGCTACATCAATGGTGGTTGCACCATCCTCATCGGGGGTAAATGTGGCGGTGTAAACAGTGCTTGATGACGCTGTAAAACTGCTCAAGGCACCATTGGTTACTGTTATATCTTCTTCTGCAAAATCTGTAGTCGCCTCGCTACTGGTAAAGGTTAGAGAAAGTGTGGCATCGTTGGATGTAAACCCGTCTGATCCTTCACTGGCGGTAATGGTCATAGTGGGATCTGTCTCGTCAGCGGAAGTAAAGTTCCAGGTCGTTGCATCCGATATTCCTGCATAAGTATTACTGGACGCATCATCAAAGGCCGTAGCATCTATGTGTACATAGTAGGATGTCTGTTCAGCCAGGTCTGCAG
>Ga0208640_1000054_pt1 | contig 52853 bp, 51 predicted proteins | sample ETNtaG_23_FD_185774 | JGI IMG/M metagenome (GOLD analysis project Ga0208640, IMG submission 185774) | Marine microbial and viral communities from oxygen minimum zone, Eastern Pacific Ocean - ETNP201310SV72 (SPAdes) (version 2) | ecosystem: Environmental > Aquatic > Marine > Oceanic ... | reverse complement strand
TGCTGCTCATTCAAAATCAGCAGAATGGATTGGATTATTTTAAACATATCTTTACTCAAAAAGAACTCGAATTGAAAAAAATAGGTATTAAAGTACTTAAAAGTATGTTGGAAGATTCAAAACTGAATTTCAGCAGATTGATTTTCAATACTTTAATTCCACATTTATATAAAGACCAATTTATTTTTCCATTAAAAAATCTTTTCAAACGACATCAAAAGGAAAAAAAACTACGCTCTTTCAATTTTGACATAACTCAATTAGACGTTCAACATGTAAAAGCACTTATAAAAGAATTGATCTCCCATAGGTTCCAAACAAATTTGTCCAGTTCGCAGCAGGCGTATGTTCGCATGCTCATGAGCCAAGTATTAAAATTAGCCCATATTCACCCTGCACAATACACACATATTAGACATGAATTTACCTCCTGGAAATTACTTTCATCAATTGAAGCATTAGGGCAAACAGCTGCTAATTGCATAACAACTTTAACAAAACATTTTAAAGAAATGATTGGAGAAGTCGATGTCCAAAGTGTCGATCCTGAAACAGACTCTGAATATTCCTGGTTCGATATACTTGAATTTGATAATGTTATACCAAATGAGGAAAAGGAATTTTTATTGAAATTATTCCAATCTCATCCCATCGTCAAAGAAGCTATATTTCTCATCACAGGATATAAACTACCCCATCTAGAAAATATACCTAAAAAAGGAATCTGGATTACTCCAATGATCACCAATATATCGATCCAGCATTATCGAATACTTACAACACTGAAGGATGGAAATTCATATAATTTTATTTTATATCATTTTCCGGAATCCTCAAAAATTGAAATAGAAAATATGGGTGATTGGCAAATTGTAAAAAGTACCGGATTAACGTCAATGAAGGTTACAAATAATTTTCTCTGTTCCTTTCCAAATTCAGGTATTATTATTTCTGAATACGACACCAAAGCGAATGTTGCAGCTTATTTACTTCATCATGAAAAGGAATTGAACAATCCAAAACTCCGTGACCGTTGGGACATGCGTTGGCTACATTTTGGATGGAGTGGTTTACAAGGTTATATCAACCATTGGGCAATGACTCATTTTCAATTCACTTTAATTGATCCGTCAATAAATAATGTAGTTGTATCAGAATTTGATTATGCAACAAATGTTCGAATCATTCACTCTTTTTATCAAAAACCTGTCAAGTCCAATTTGGATTTCATTACTAAACTATACAGAGAATTAATCATTGAAACTGAAAAAAGATTTAAAGGATTAAATCATATTCTCAATTGGGAAATTGTATTAACATGTATTTTGCAGGCTGTGGGAAAAGAAAAGGGATTAGTGATTTTGAATCAAATAGCGAATGAAGTTGGATCTAAAGACATTTATGGATTAAATCTAGCACACGTAAATGAATACATTTCTGAAGTAAAAGCGTATGGCTATATTCCAAAATCTGTTATTTTTGCTGCTCTACGATTTCAAAGGTGGATGGATTTAAATCCTGAAGCCACAATTGAATCGCAATGTAATATTCTCCAAGAGATGTATAATGATTATAGGTTGAATACCTTTTATACTTCTCATCCCGAAATTCGACTTCGCTTTTTTTTACTCACGTGTTTTGCAGACCATGATTCTTTTGTGGCAAAGAGATTATTTGAACTTTCATCACAACTACATCATCACGAGATTAAATCATCTGAATTAGATATTAATATTCATGCATTAGCAAAAGAACCAAATTGTTCAAAAGAAGATATTTATTTCCTCACGCGATTAATTTATGAGCATGTGGATTCAGCAAATTATGCTGAATTGATCACCAGGGCCACCGATCAAAAAAAGTTAGATCTCGCAGTTAATGTGAAAAATAATGATGGTAGAATTTTTACTATAAGGCCGCCATTCAAGCCCAAGGAGATTGCAAATTTTTTCGACCTACTTCTCTCTTATGATTTAACGGTTCAATTTGGTGAAGACCATGATTTTCTGATAGTATTTTCAGCAAATAAAGCACTGGTTGGTGGTGTATTTTGGAAAATGATAGATAAGAATACAGCGCATCTAGAAAAGATTGCAATTCATAAAAAATTTGCAAAAAATGGCTTGGGAGATTTGTTAATGAACGAAATGATTCATCGAGTTAAAAAATCCGGTGTGACTTACCTAACTGTTGGATTAATGGAAACCGAATTTTTTCAGCGATTTGGCTTTAAAGAAGATGAATCAATTTCCGAATACGTAAAAGAATTATAATCTAGTAAAGCATTAAATATATTACCACACCAGTCACAGAAACATAAAGCCATACCAGAAAAGTAATTTTAGCTATTTTCCTATGTTTTGATTTTTGATCTGTCCAACCACGGTAGAGAGTAATTAAAGCTAATGGAGTGATAACTATCGCAAGTAAAATATGTGTAATTAATATAAAATAGTAAAAAGTTACAAATTCACCTGAATATAATTTTGGTCCGCTTTTAAACCAGTGGTACATCACATAACTAACTAAAAACCCAGCAGATGTACCAAAAGCAGTAAGCATTATTTTCTTATGCTTTTCTCTTTTTTTCTGGCGGATAAAAACATATCCTGTAATCAAAAGTATTAAAGTAATTCCATTAAGAAGAGCATTGACGGTAGGTAAAAGACTAACATCTAATGTCCCTCCTATTCCATCAGGCCGTGGACCTAAAATTAAAAATGCTACTGCTGCTATGATCAGAATGGATATTATATATATTATGCGCAACCAAAATCGATTTGCCCCCGTGAAAACTGACATATTTATATTTCTTTTTTAAGACGTCTGATATCTTTTTTCAATTTTTCAATATCTTCTGTTTCAGTACCGATATAATAACCGCGTATATTCATTTCTTTATCCACCAAGGCAAAACGGGTACTATGAAATACGATTTCTTCTATATCACCCATTTTAAAACCATTCGCAATTATTGATTGAATATCTTCATAAGGTGCAGTTAAAAAATGCCATTGTTCAGTGTTAGCATAGTATTGTTCAGCATAATCAGCCAAAACTTCAGGAGTGTCGATATCCGGATTTACTGTATAGCTAACAGTTTTGATTTTTTCATCTTCAATGAACTCCTGATGAACAACAGCCATCTCGCTGCTCATTACCGGGCATGGACCAGCGCAAGTCGTAAAAATAAAATCAGCAACCCAAATATTCCCCTGTAAATCATTATATCCAAAAGGTTCACCACGTGAATCTGTCATATTAAATTCTGGAATACTTCCCAATACGGGCAATGGTTCCGGCTTTGTAACTAACCAAAGATAGGCTATTACAATTCCGACAACAATATATATGACGAAACGGGTCTTCTGGGATATCATATTATTTTATCAAAGACAATCAATAATAGTAAACCGGGAAGGTATAACACTGATGATCTTAATAATAGTTTTGCGCTATTATTTGTTTTTTTACGAGCCAAAGGTACAGCAGAAATTAAATATAAAACTGATAGGATTAAAACTCCTGATAAATACACAAATCCAGAACTTCCATATAGATAAGGGAAAATCGAAACCGGAATTAACAAGGCAAGGTGCCAAAATATCTGTCGTATTGTCCTTTTACCGTCTGGCTCAATTACAGGAAGCATTTTAAAATTCACTCTGGCATAATCTTCTTTACACATCCAAGCAATTGCATAAAAATGAGGGTGTTGCCATAAAAACATAATAAAAAATAATGCCCAGGCGCTAAAGTCTAAATGACCTGTTGCTGCCGCCCAGCCACCCAAGGGAGGAATCGCACCGGGGATAGAACCAATAGATGTATTTAACCATGTAATTTTTTTCATTGGTGTATAAACCAAAACATAGAGAAAAGCAGTCAGAATGGATAAAAATCCTGTTAATGTGTTCACTTTCCAAACGAGTAGAGTTGTTCCTGATAATACAAGCATTATTCCAAACATAAGAGCATTACTTGGTGAAATTATCCCCGCAGGTATGGGTCTATTTTGCGTCCTTTTCATTAGACTATCAGAATCTCTTTCCAAATAATGATTTAAAGCTCCCGCTCCACCGGAAGATAAAGCAGTACCAATTAATGTTATTATCAGAGTTAACCAGGATTCAATACCATTTCCACCCAGATAGTATCCTAATACAGTAGTAATAAGCACTAATGACATTATATTTGGTTTTGACAACTCAATATAAGCTTCTAAAATTGATTTTGCCGGTTGTTTGATTCTCTTCATCTATGTGCTACCCTTTTAAAAATGATAAATCCGACAGTCTTAATAATAGCAAAAAACATAATCCCATTACGGCAGCTCCATTTAAAACATGAAAACTGGTTATGAATGGGCCTTTCACTGTCCAAATAGTAATTGCACCCAACATAATCTGAACTACAACAAGAAAATCCAATAAATAAAGATTACCTTTTACAGTTTTTGAATAATTGTTTGGTTTATGAAGTATCTTATAATGTGTTACAATCATAAGAATAAAAATAATAAGAGCCCCCAACCGATGAGTTATATGAATAAGCACTTGATAAAATGAAATATCAGGCAAATCCATATCAAAACGCCAATTATTAATTATATTTACCAGGGTTTCATTTAAAACCGGGAACCAGTAACCTGCCATTTTAGGGAAGTCATAAATTGCCAATCCTGACTCAGTATGGCGCATCCATGCTCCCAAAATTAATTGCAGATAAATAGCAGCTAAAAATAATATTACAATAGATCTGTTATCATCATGAATATGATGCTTTTCACTGAATTCTTTTGATAATAAATATGCTATAAGTATTACTACTAATAAAAATGTCTGGGCGATTACACCATGAAGTAATGATACAATTGCAGGTAAAAATAACAAAACAGTCAACCCGCCTAACAATCCTTGAATAATAACCAAAGCCAATGCACTATATCCCAGTATTTTTACCGGTTTTCTAGATTCTTGTATTCCTAACCAAATTGCTATAACCAATGTTAATGCGCCCACAAAAGTTGCAACCATTCTATGGCCATGTTCATAAAAAATACCACCAACCATATCAGCCCAAGGATATGTGAACATCTGGTATCCATAGGTTGTAGGCCAATCCGGAACAGAGAGACCAACTTCAAAACTTTTTACCAATGCTCCAAGGAAAATCAATCCAAGGGTTGCTAGGACAATCAATTTTGAATAACGTCTTAACCAGACGCTTTGATGTGACATGAATTAATAGAAAAGTGCAGGTCTACCAATCATCATCACCCTCTTCATCAATATAGGCTTTTTGTTCTTCGATCCAATCAGCATAACCCTGATCATCATGAATGGTCAAAAAGCCTCGCATACGATAATGTCCCAATCCGCATAATTGAGCACAAGCGATCTCAAGTCCTTTACCCTCTCTGGGTGTACCTTTCATTTCCTCAAGGAATTCAGCAGAGGTCATAGTCGCTTCAAAATGAATTGGAATGCTCATTCCAGGAATGGCATCTTGTTTCACACGCAATTCAGGCAAAGTGAAACTGTGAATGACGTCTTTGGTAGTAAGATCAATACGAATTTTTTTATTTTTTAGAATGTGTAGCTGATTTATAGTCACAAAATCATCAGCCGCTCCTATAGATGCCCGGTCCAATCCAATGGGATTATCCATTTCGTCAACAAGATTTGGTTTTGTACTTCCAAAAATTCCATCTTCACCAGGATAATGGATATTCCAGACATATTGTTGAGCAATAATCTTTGCATGAATAATGTCATCTCTAGTATCAGGTACATTACTTACTCTATTTGCCCAAATAGGAAAAGCAAAGCCCACCAGTAGAATAATTTCGACAACCGCAACTACCCCTTCCAAAAGGGATGACAAGTGTGATTTAACCCCAACATAATTTGCGGTGGGGTTTTTAGATTGCCTAAATTTGACCAATGAAACAATAAAAAATGTTCCCCAGCCAACAAAAAGGATAAGCATCAGCCAGTGAATAAGTCCAATGACTTCATCAATAGCAAATCCATCAATGGAAATATTTATTGGCAAACCATAATTTCGAAGAATTTCAATCATACAATTTTATTCCTAATCGATAAACTTTTGATGAGTTTTAATAAATGATTTTGCTTTATTTCTAATTGAAAGAATACTGGCCACTACTACTGATAAAACACCACCGGTTACGCCAAGAAGTGTCAAAATAGCACCATTCATTCCCATTGTAGCTTTCGCATCGGGTGCCCCATAGCACGTGGAACAGGCCCATGCCATTTCTGTTACAAAAAAAACAAAACCAATAATAATATTCTTTGTCATGACAGCAATTTGAATTTTTTAATAACCTTAATACCGTAAATAATAAGTCCAACACTTATTAATAAAGACAATGCAGCCATGGTTTTAGACAAACCATTATCAACCAAATTGAACTGATAAAATGCGAACCAACCAGTAAGAATAACTGAACACGCAATAAAGATCAGATGAAATGTTTTTAGGGAAATCATAAAATTTCAATCAACCCAATCATAAAAAGACAATATGGGTAAGAACATCAATGTAAAAAAGAAAACAGCTGTCAAAATCAATATCCAACTGATCAGTGCCTTTTCAGAAATCAAATGCATAAAATAACTGGCCACAAGAGATCCTTTAATAGAAGCAATAATTAATGCCAGAAAAACAGCTTCACTGGTGCTCAAATCAAGGTAAGAAACAGATACGGTGACAATAGTTAAAACTGCCAATGCGGCAAAGACCAGCATATAAACTTTTACATGACTTTTGATATCGGTTACATCATTTTTGCTCATATTTTTGCTCATAATTTTTCTCCTACAGTAAATAAAGGACAGGAAACAGGAAGATCCATACTAAATCTACAAAGTGCCAATACAGCCCTGCTATTTCGATCCGGTTTGCAAAATGTTTTGGTCCTGTTTTCCACATCTTTGCACCTGGACCAAAAAAGTACCCAATAACAATAATACCGCCAATGACATGCAGCATATGTAATCCGGTTAATGTAAAATAAATGGCCATAAACGTATTGGTGCTAGGATATATGTGGTGGCTAAATTTTGCTGAATACTCAAAATATTTAATAATCAAAAAACCAAAAGCGCACAATAATGTTAGCCCCATGTACAGTTTGTATTTCTTGAAATCATTCATTTTCAGCGAAGCCCAGGACATGACCATGGTTACACTAGACGAAATAAGTATCAATGTATTCAATGTGGCCAAGGGAATATTTAATTCCTGTCCCCATTCCTGAAATGCCCCTGCTGGCGCTCCCAAGCGCAGAAACACATAAGCAGAAAACAATCCGCCAAAAAGCATGACTTCTGATGCTAAAAAGAGCCATATGCCTATTTTTGAATTATACAATCCGGTATCTGGTCGTTCATCAACTGTATATGGTATTTCCATAAAATATTACCCTTTTTGCGGTTCTGTTTGGGGAGTATAGTCTCTTTTCCTGCCAGGGACACTGTATTCATAAGGATCGCGATGAACCTCAGGAATCTTCTCAAAATTTTTGTGAGGTAATGGCGGAGACGGCGCTGACCATTCAAGGGTTGTAGAACCCCAAGGGTTTTTACCAGCCTTTTCACCATTGCGAAGACTCATAAAAACATTAATTATAAAAGGGATCTGTGCTAGCCCAAGTAGCCACGCCGATATGGACATGAATTCGTTCCATTGCAGCACATTGGATGCATGGGCGTACTCCAATCCACCATCCCATAACCGTCGGGATATACCTGCCAAACCTTGGATAAACATAGGCATAAAAACACCATTCATGAATATTAAAGATGGCCAAAAATGTAGTTTGCCCAATGTTTCATTCATTTTCCGTCCGGTCATTTTGGGAAACCAATAATAAATCCCTGCAAAAAGCGCAAAAATAGTTCCAGGAGCAACAACATAATGAAAATGACCAATAACATAGTAGGTGTCGTGTAAATGAATATCAGAAGCACCCAAACCCAACGGTAACCCCGTAAGGCCACCAATGCCAAACATGGGTAAAAATGCAATTGCAAACAACATAGGTGAATTGAATCGGATCGATCCGCCCCAAAGTGATATAAAAAATGCGGAAAGAATTATAACTGATGGAATTGATATAATCATGGTCGTTGTTTGAAAAAACATGCTCATAGCGTTACCCATGCCAGTAAGATACATATGGTGCGCCCAGACAATAAAAGACATAAATCCTAAAAAGGCTGCAGCAAAGACAATTGAACGATATCCCCAAATTGGTTTTCGAGTATTATTAGCAATGACTTCAGCTACAATACCCATTGCCGGAAGAATCAGCACATATACTTCCGGATGAGCCAAGAACCAGAATAAATGCTGCCACAAAAGAGGACTGCCGCCACCACTGACGTCTAACATTTCACCTGATATAACTAACCCACTGGGTAAAAAGAAACTGGTTCCGGCCACTCTATCCATAAGCTGTAGTACTGCTGCTGCTTCAAGCGGCGGAAAGGCCAGTACCAAAAGAAATGCAGTGACAAACTGCCCCCAAACAAAGAAGGGTAGCCGCATCCAGAATAATCCAGGGGCGCGGAGTTGTATAATAGTAGTTATAAAATTTATTGACCCAAGTAAAGATGAAGTAATCAAAAACACCATTCCTAACAACCAAATTGTTTGTCCTATAGTTGCAATATCTGCAAGTGGGGGATAAGATGTCCATCCTGAATTTGCAGCACCTCCAGGAGCAAAAAAACTGGCAATCATGATGATACCACCTACCAGATAACTCCAATAGCTCATCATGTTCAATTTGGGAAAAGCCATATCGGGAGCACCAATCTGCAGCGGAACAAAATAATTGCCTAAAGCACCCACAGCCAATGGTACTACACCCAGAAAAATCATCACAGTACCATGCATGGCGCCTAATGAATTATATATTTCCGGAAGTAGAATGCCACCCTCCCCTAGAAGACCGCCAACAATGGGAACTGCTTGTTCTGGATAAGCCAGTTGCCATCGCATTATTAGCATTAGACAAAACCCAATAAATAGAAATACCAAACTGGTAATCCCATATTGCAAACCAATAATTTTATGATCTATAGAAAAAATATATTTACGAATAAAGGGCTCGTCATGGTGTGTTTCCGATATATGTGCCACTATTTAGGATACCTTTTGATTGATTGTTAATAATATATTCATAACATGACCTTATTTATCATATATAAGGCAAAAATAATACTAATTAAAATTTTTATTCTCAAGTCAAATAAACCCTGGAAGCGGGTTAAAAAAAACTAGCGGATTATTTTACTTCTTTTTAGATGGTTTTTTAAAAGTGAAATCTGCGTTTGTAGCACCATCACTGACAGTAACTGTTGCCGTTTGAGTTCCTAGTCTTTCGTGCCATGCTTCAATAACATATTCACCAGAACTTAAACCAGAGATTGAATATGTACCATCATCACCGGTTACTGCAAAATATGGATGATCAAATACACCTATATAAGAAATCATCCATGGATGAACATCACATTTAATTTTAAAAGGTTTTTCTGATTTTTCAAATTGTGTTGTGATTTTCTTTTTAAACTTCGGCATTGCTTTATTGAATTCACGATTTATTTTTGGCAGTGCATGGACATTGTGCATAATTCCATCATTATTTAAAATATCTACAACCTGTCCTGCCATTACTGCAAGAACATGTGGACGATAAACACAACCTTGTTGATCAAGCACTACTTTTTCAGATGGTAGATTGTGAGAACCGCTCAACCCCTCTTTTACAGAAACAATCATATTCTTTACACCTCCGCTTTTATCAACTATCAGCCATTCAGCTGCTGGAGGTACTTCATTATTAGATACACATATTGGATCTGCTTCCAGTTTAAGTTTTTTCATTCTTGGAGTTTTACCCTCAAAACTAATTTTACCTGATATTTCCCCGGCAAATGTTTGAGTAAGCAAACCAATTACAATGGTTGTTATTAATGTCATTTTTTTCATTTTATCCCTCTACTAATTATTAATTACTGAATAATTTATACAAATTTCTTGTAAAATAATATAATTAATCTAACCTGATAGTCATGCAGGACAAAAGTCCTGATTAAAATGGTAAAATTGCTTTTCTATTTTACCGGAAGGTGGACTAAAGGTTTCTGTGAAATTGCCGATTAATCTATAGATTTATAATTAGATATAAAATAAAACAACTAAAAAATTATTTAGTTGTCATCTTCTTACGTTTTTCAATCACCTTTTGAGCTAAATCATCCAAATTTTCTTCTGAAAGAAGATCTCTTAATCTCTGTCGGATTGGTTTCCATTCATCATGGAGGGGACAAGGAGCATCATCAGTACATAAATCCAGCCCTATAACACATTGCTCCTGATCAGGGGGTAATCCATCGATAGCATGTACAATCTGATTTAAATAAATCTCTTTGGGATCTCTACCCAATTCCACACCGCCTGTTCTTCCTCGAGTAGCTACAATTAATCTATTTTTGACAAGAATCTGCATTATCTTTGCTAAAAACTGATAAGGAATATTATATGATTTTGCGATCTTCCTGATCATCACTGGTTTTTCAGGTTTATGTTCAGCTAAATAAATCATTGCCTGGATGGCATATTCCGCTGATTTTGAGTATAACATGAATTTAGATTTTATCATAAATAAGATTATTCTCCAAAGTTATTATTTTTCTTTTTTGATTAGAAAAATATAATAATTGTTGGCTGAATGACACTCGACCCATCTCTAATTTACTTTTACATAATGGGACTTGTCCCATTTCATGGTTGAAACAATGGTATTGTTAAAAAACATATATTACAACCTGATAAAGATGGCGGTTAAAATTGCTGTTTTTTTCTTATCTACTCGTTGGTACTTGGTTTCCTGGTAGGCAACCAAAAGGAGGGAAGCCAAAATAGAAAAGAATTTGTATCAACAATTTTCCTTTTTATCGAGTGTCATAGCCAATTCTCTTGTTATTGAAAAAACAATTATCAATAATTGTTTTATTGTTTCGCTAGAATATTGAATAACTACTTTGAAACAATCCTTATTAAGATTACCGTATCCTAATATATTATAAACTTCAAACAATAAACAAGTTTTTAAGATACCTTTAATAACTTATCAATAATTCAGTTCAGTTATTAATCAGCACAACTTGTCTTGATTAGGTTAATATGAAACACCTAGATTCGCCGCCCTTTATAATGAATAACATAGGAGTTATATTAAATGGTAAAATTCATTTCTTCCCTTTTGTTTGCAGGATTATGGACATTCACTTTTGCCGGCGATCTTACAGGTACTGTTAATTATGATGGAAAAATACCGAAGAAAAAAATATTGCGTATGGATTCAGATCCAGTTTGTAATTCAGCACATAGTGAAGCTGTTTATAAGCAAAGTTTCGTTGTAGATGAGAATGGAAATTTAGCAAACGTCCTCGTATATATTAAAAGTATCAGTTCTGATTCTGCCCCTTCAGAAATTGCCATTTTAGACCAAAATGGTTGTATGTATTCCCCACATGTTTTTGGAGTTCAAGTCGGACAGGAAATTAAAATCCTGAATAGTGATCCAACAATGCACAATATACACGGATTGCCAAAAGTGAATAAAGAATTCAATTTTGGTATGCCTAAAACTGTTAAAGAAAAAACAATAAAGTTTGATAAAGTAGAAGATATTTTTGTAGTTAAATGTGATGTCCATCCATGGATGAAATCATATGTACAAGTTTTTGATCATCCCTTTTTTGCTATTACAGATGCCAAAGGTCAATTTACAATTAAAGATATTCCTCCCGGTGAATATGAAGTGATCGCATGGCAGGAAAAATTTGGATCCAAACGTACTTTGACTAGAACTGTTAAAATAGGAGATCAGGCTACTACCAATACAAAATCTTCCAATTCAATTTTAGATTTCACATTTAAAAGGCCTCAGAAATAATAATATATATTCTTTGAAACAAAAAAGGCGGTTAAAAACCGCCTTTTTTATTTTATATAATTAATAATTTTTACCAGTCTTCATCGTCCCAATCATCTTCTTCATCCAGAATAAAACCATAGCCTTCATTCTCTAAATGAGTCTTAACAATTTTAGAAACGTCTTCTTTTCCTTTTATGCCCCACATGTAATCAATAAGACCCTGAAATAGTTTTGTTGAATCCCCTTCTAAATTGGCCACAGACTTACCCCAGTTTTCTAATATATCTTCCGCAGGCTCATCAGTTGGTATGTATGGCGCCGGCATTTTAGTCCCGGGCATGACTTCCTGGGGATTACTGAACCATTCGTGCAACCATTCAGGACGTAACCTGTTTTTAGTGAGCACTAAATTTGGAGCCCAGGTTAGAGCTGTTTGTTTAGGTTTTTGCTTCCCATAAAAATGGCAATTATTACAGGCACCTAATTCCTGAATCACTTCGCCTGCTTTGTAAGAATCTGAATTTTTATTTATTGTGTGCGGTTTTTCATAAGCAAGCATTTGGTTATCTTTATATTGAAAATATTTAATTATTTTATTCAACTCATTGTCAGCAATCATATTAAATGTTGGCATTCTAACTTGCAAGTTTGGTCGAATCATTGTTGGTTTTTTCATAAAGTTGAATAACCACTCCGGCTGTGCTTTTCTTCCTTCAGTATTCAACAGAGGTGGTGAAAATGATAGTACAAGACTTCCATCTTCTGCTGTGGCCGGGTCGGCTATTTCTCCTAACCAACTTGCAACTGTAGGGGTAATTGTTCCACCGTCATCATCAATCAAATGACAGCCTTTGCAATTATATGTATGAATTAATCGTTCTCCTTCTTCTACAATAAGATTTTTTGTGGTTATTGGCGGGAGTTTTGATTCCGGAATTTCATCTTTTACAAAACCCATTAATACAGTCACGATAGCATTTAATTCTTTTTCATTCAATCCAAAGTGTGGCATTCTCAATTTTTCCAAGGGACGCTTTACTCTCATAGTGTAGCTATCATCTCCTTGCGGAATCATATCATACATTCGCGGATTATCCAATTTTAACCTGAACCAATCCCATTTTGTATGGTTGATTTCATCATGCATGAAGGCAAAATCCAATTTTGTAATAAGCATACTTCCTTCATAGGTCAAGGGAGTACCAATAGGTTTTGCATTTTCAAACCCTTTAATATCATGACACCCATAACATCCGTATTGACGAATAAGATTTTTACCTGCGTAATTCAATTTCTCATTGTCATCCATAGCTTTTAACTCAGAATCTACTTCATCTTTACGCTTTGTTTTCTCCATGAATGAAATTACAATTTTATCCAGTTCATTCGTATTCACTTGCGGAATTTTTTGAGCATCAAACTCATCATTATTACTGGAAACCAGGTAGGCTGAAATGTCTGCTGCTTCCTGCTTGGTTAAGCGCAAGTCAGGCATCTTGGTGCCTGGATGATAACTCTGGGGACTACGTATCCAGTTATAGATCCATTGCTGGTTGGTTTTTGAACCGGCATAAATCAAATTGGGACCCTGTTGACGACGCATTTCATCGAACGATGGCTTTCCATTGCTGTTGGGGTCTTCTTCCATTCGATGACAACCCAAACAGCCCAAACTATTAATCAGCATTTCACCGTTACCGATATCGCCTGCAAGTGGAATTCTATCCATGTCGTAGGTTTCGCTGTTATCAAACAAATACTGAACCATGGAGAGAATTTCCTGATCTGTGCGTGCAAGAGATTCAGCATCGTTGTTATTAGGCTGTCCAAAAAAATGAGGCATCCATGTATCATAACGATAATCCCTGGGTGCCAAAATCCACTTATATGTAAATTCTTTTGATGTTTTTTCAGCAATTTTTTGCAAGTCCGGGCCCGATTTAGATGCCTCTTCCCAACGATCGATCTGGTGGCAGCCAAAACAGCCACCCTTTTCTACAATTGCTAGTCCCAAGCTTAATTCTGGTGCACCTTTTACCGGCATGGACCCACTGTGACATTTGTAACACGAAGCTTCCACGTACTGCATTGGCAGCATAAGATTATCCCAATGGTGCAATGCTTCCCAGTCATATTTATTATGCCACTCTTGGCCCTGTGTTTCATTTTGAGGCATGTGCGCTGATGAATTAAAATCGACACCTCTGCCCCGCCCTGCATGACAAACAGTACAACCATAGTCACTCATGGGATGGGCGGATTTTGAACCAACAAATTCCTCTAATCGCGGATGAGTAGTATACGGCTGGGGTGCATTTTCATATCCTTTTGTATCTATCCCCACATGGCAGGTCATACACCGATCTACTTTAGGCATCCCTAAATAAACAAGGTCTTCTTCAATATCGTTGACTACGACCTGCTTCACTTCATAATAAGGATCCATAAAATCAAGCACAGGGAGATCACGAACTATATTACCTATTTTATTAGCAAATGTCATTTTAGACGGATCTATTTTAGTCAATTTCCTGACTGTTCTATCGCGTTTACGGCTAATGACATTTATTTCATTATTAAACGATTTTTGATCAGCATAAAGTGTGGTAAGCTGGTTTTGTAGACCTTCCATATTTTCTTCTACACCTTCCAACTCTAATTTTAATTCCGAAGTAAGTTTATATAACCTTTGAAAATTATTTTCCGCAGCTTCTAGATCACCATGGCCATGTTGGGCTTGGTCAACTGTATATTTAACTACGTCAAACTCTGCTTTAGCAAATTGATAATTCTGGATTATTTTATAACGTCTAGCATCAGCATTTTTAATTTTTTGATTAAGTTCATTTATCTCATCGGTTTTGGCTTCTAATTTAGATTCAGCTGCCAGCAATCCTTCTTGCAGAGTATTGTATTCTTCATTGCTTGCAAGTTTACTGTCAATTACGGCCAGTTCATCATTGAATCGTTCTATTTCAATGTTACGAAATTCTTGCTGGTATTTTTTCCACGATCGTTGATAGTCATCAACGAAAACAATTATCCAGATCGCTGCAAAAATTATACTGGATATTGCAAACCAGCGGTTAAGCTTGAGAATATTGTAGTAACGTTCTTGTTGATCAATCATTTATTTTTAAATTAATTCTAGAAATTGAAAAAATACTCCGGAATGGCAATAATGTATTTCAAATTGAACATCCAGCGCAGATACATTTTAATAGGCAGTGTTAAGGCAATGAGAATTAGTACAATAAAAACTGAATAACGAAACGATCCTAGCCTTGCAAAAAGATCTTTCAGCCATGTTTTAGCAAGTAAAGGCGGTAAAATTAAAAAATATCCCAACAGTACCAGAATTCCCCAAATTTCCCGAATTAAGATATTATTAGGCATTCCGGTATTAAACCATTTGACATAAATGTATTCAGAAAAATTGATGTTTGTAAGAGCTTCTAACTTGTGTATATCCCAATATTCAAAAGGACCAAAGAAATTCCAATTGGGCCCCCTTAAAAATGTGCCTACAATTATGAGCATATCCCACAGGACTAGCCAGCCAAACATGAATAGTGCAATAGATAATTTTCTATTTTTGTAGCTGTAGTAACCTGATCCTCCCGGATCCCTATCTATGTAAGGAATTGCAATTAATCCAATAATAATCAAACTGGGTAACACCACTCCTGCCATCCATGGATCAAAATAGACTAGCATTTCCTGCAAACCAAGGAAGTACCACGGAGCTTTTGCTGGATTAGGTGATTCAGTGGGATTTGCCGGTTCTTCAATTGGTGCCTGTAGCCCTATAGACCAAACCAGCAGAAAAGCAGAGCAAAGGATTAGGGCAATAAATTCAACATACACTAAATCAGGCCAAACTAATGCTTTATCATTGGGTGCATCATAATGTTCATCTACTTTTTCTCCATTTTCTAATCGTTCATCATTTTGATACGCCTGGTGCATGGACAACCATGTGAAGAAATACACCAAAAAGATTAACCCAGAAATAGGAACATTATCAGGTTTTAAAACGATTGAACGGAAATCCGGGTCTGATAAACCAAATAGGAAAAAACCAGCCATTAAAAGTGCAGCAATTATCATGGCTTTTTTTGTCCATAATAAGTGCAGTTTTAATCGTCTATTCCATTTATCGAACCAGTCATTTAATGGAAAAATAAAAAAGAAAAGGACCATTGTTGCTGTAAACAATATCGTTGGACTAGCAATTGTATTGATTAAATTTTTAAATCCTTCCATAGCTATACCGGAGTTGAAATTCCACCATCTTTACGAATACGCCAAAAATGAATTGCCATAAAAATCATTATTATAAACGGAAGACCAATACAATGGAGTACATAAAACCGAAGTAATGCAGCTTCACCCATAAAACGTCCGCCAATCAAGGCAAATCTTGCATCACTTGCCATAGTAATAAAATTAATATCCCCGATTGCTAATAAAGATGCTCCAGGCCCCTCGGAACCAAAAAAGGGCGTAGCGCGAGCCATATTGGAACCTACTGTAATTGCCCAAATTGCCAGCTGATCCCAGGGAAGTAAATAACCAGTAAAACTCAATAACAGTGTTAACAGCAAAAGTATAACACCAACAGCCCAATTAAATTCTCTTGGCGGTTTGTAAGATCCTGTCATAAATACACGAAACATGTGCAGCCAAACCGTAATCACCATGGCGTGGGCACCCCAGCGGTGGATTTCTCTCATGATCCCAAAGGGAACTTGCTCTGCCAGATCAATAATATCTGTATAGGCATATTCAATCGTCGGGCGATAATAAAACATGAGCAGAATACCTGAAATTGTTTCAATTAAAAACAGGAAAAATGTCAGTCCACCCATGCACCAGGTAAATTTCAACTTTACTGCATGCTTTGGCAAACGAACGGGGTGGAGATGTAGGAAAACACTATTCAACACTACCATCATACGCTGACGGCGGCTCTTTGGGACTCCACCTCCACGAAAGATGGATTTATAAAATTGGGTATCTCTAAATTTTTCTAACATATTGATTCCATTAAACTTTTAAAAATGCTTCGGAATTATTCCATTGATTCTTTTCTTTTTGGTATACTATTGTTTTATCAACAATGATCTGACCATCATCAGCTAATATGATCTTATAACGTTCTAATGGACGTGGTGCCGGTCCTTCAAAATTGATTCCTGTTTTATAAAAACCACTGCCATGACACGGGCATTTAAATTTTTGTTCTAAGCCTAACCAATTCGGAGTGCAACCCAAATGAGTGCATACAGTGGATAAAGCATAGATACCCTCTTCATTGCGTACAAGCCAAACACCATATTTATCTTTCCAACGCAGGTCTACTTCACCAATGGTATAATCTTCTGGGTATCCAGCTCGAAATGTTTGTACTGGTTCAAATAATACATTTGGAAAAAAGAATCTAAGCATCATTGTAAAAAAGCCACCTGTTGCTGCAATAAATGCGACCCAACCAATTGACAACCAAGAAAAAAAAGATCTTCTTGTTATTTCATCTGCTGTTTTTGCTTTACCTAAGGCAGCTGGTGGCCGCTGGCTTGCTGGTTTAGTTACAGATTTCTTCGGTTTTGTTTCTGTCATGTTTTTATTTCCCCAATGCAATGCGGGCAGCTTCACGCACTTTCATACTACGATCATTTTTTTGTAAGTCAATTAAAGTTTCTTTTAACTCTAAATCCATTATATAAGGAGTCACTTGAATGGTTGCCAACAATGCATGATCCTGTTCCATTGGATCAATATTAGGAAATGAATCTAAATATTTTCTATCTAATAGGTCTAACAATATTCTGCGTCCACTGTCATTTTTTATCTTGGCTAAAGCAACTGCAGCATCCCAGCGGACATTGACTTCCTGATCCGTCAATGCATTTATAAATATATCTTCAGCTTCTGGGTTCTTATAATTACCCAGGGCTATTATTGTTTGTAACCGTACTTGGGCATCTTGATGATCTGACGAATTTATTAATGCAGCAAATCCTTCAGGGCTTTTTATTAAGCCGATTGCATAAACACTTGCAGCAACAATTGCATGGTCTTTTTCTTGCAAGGCATTAATTAATGTTGGGGAATAGCGACGATCCCCAGTCCTGCCCATGGCCATTGCCAGGTATGAACGAATCCGCGGATCCCGTTCGTGAGCAGAATATTCAAAAGTGGAAATCATATCATTCACAAAACGTTCATCTTTAGGAACTAAATCAGGATTGGACAAAATTTTTGATAATTCGAAGGCACCCTGCCAGCGTTTTGTATTTCCGCCAATTTTAACATGTTCTAAATAATCCTGCGCTGTATTTGGCTCTACTGTAAGAACACGTACCATTAAATATACAATTACAGCAAAAATTGCAATTAGAAATGGAACAACAAAAAAACTATGTACGATAACTCGTAGTATTGATTTTTTTTCAGGTGCTTCTGCTTCTATCTTTTTTGTATTGATTTCTTTACTCATCATTTAATGTGCCGCGGAAAGGAGTCGAACCTTCACACCCAAAGGGCACCAGATCCTAAATCTGGCGTGTCTACCAATTCCACCACCGCGGCAATATTCATTTGAAAAAAGTAGGCGAAGTTAAGATTTTATATATGGTAGAAAAAGAAAAAGGGCAGGAAAACCTGCCCTTTTTATTGATGATAATTAAGTTAGTTGTTTATTTCAGATAGATCAGTTTTTGTGATTGCACAAAGCCAGCTGCTTCAAGCCTATAAACATATACACCAGCACTTACGTTTTGGCCCTGATTATCCTTGGCATCCCACACAACTGTTTTGGTGCCCGCAAGATCAAAACCTCTGGCCAAGGTTCTTACTTCTCTACCAGACAAATCAAAAATACGCAGGTCAACATAACCAGTTTGGGGTAGGTCATAGCGAATATTCGTTCTAGGGTTAAATGGATTGGGGAATGCTGGAAACAATGCTATCCTAGTTGGTAATTCTATCTCATCATCTATGCTCAATTCCACTTCAATAAGCACATAATCATTCGCTGAAGAAGGAATAGAATTCAAGCTCGCATCTGCAGAGTTTACATCTCTTAACCAAGTAATAATCACGTCTCCTTCATGATCTATATGCTCACCATAGCTAACTTCAATAATTTCACCTGATCCTATAGAAATGCCATTGGCAAGATCATACGCTAGTACATAGCCACTTCCTGCATCAGTCTCGCCGGATTGACCATCTACAGATCCGCTAAAACGTCCAGCTGCTGATACATCTATGATCTCAATTCCATCTGGTACATCACCGAGGTCAATTTCAACAACATATACTGGTTCTGTATTTTCTAATTCTATAGTAAATGTTTGAGCAGATTGATCTACAGATCCAATCGAATAAGCAGCTACTGGTGTACCAACGTAAACTTTACTCTCATGCAATTCAGTATGCATAGCAATGTTGTTTTGGTCTACAACTACGACTTCGGTCATGGCAATATTTGTTGTATTGTCAATCGTGGCTGACCCGCTCATTGCTAAAAATATATCAGCAATATGTCCAGTACCTGCAGATAATGGATTATTCATAGAGTTATTGAACATTAATATTCTATATTCATTTCCTACTGTATTTCCTTCAACAGTCCAGTCACTAAAATCGTGATAGTTTGTGCTTTGTACGGCAATACCACTTAAATAATTCAGATCATCAACCAAAAAGATCTGAATTCCATATACATCTTGAGAATTACTAATCACTAACGGTATTGTAACCATTTCATTCGGTTCAGCATACGCATTCGGCATAAGCAAGTGTTGAGTTTCTACAGTAACCTCAAACGTTGCTCCAGTAGCTGTCCAGATCATTTCATTGCTATTGGCATCCTGTACTGAAGCAGCTGTAATGACAAGATCCAATAGTGCAGGATCTTGACTTGCAGCCATAACAACAACACGGCAAACTGCATCACTGCCGGGTTCCATATCATCACCTAAACCCAGTCCGGTTACAACCATTTTTCCACCCACTTCAGCCACGTCTAAATTCCAGCTACTGGTTCGATCAGTAGCAATAATTTCTTGAGCTACTATTAAGTCCGGTGTGTCCTCAATTTCAAAATAAAAGAAACTTACGTCTGATTCATTATTGACAAAGATATCAAGTGTATCTGTTGTTCCAGAAAGAGCCGTTCCACTACTTAATGCAAGTTCGATCCACTCTACAGGAATTGCTTCAGCAACGTTAGAAGGTCCGGATTCGGTACCATCCGGTGAATAGTCAGCTGTAACATAATAATAATAGGTTGTTCCATTGACCACATCTTCATCCGTGTATGTTAATACATCAGAGCCAACTGTTGTAATCAGGTCATAACTAACGCCATCAATGGTACGATATACGTTGTAGGCATTTACCGGGACATCACGTTCCATGTTTCGTGATTCGGCAATCTCAATATTATCGTATGGAGATTCAAATTGTCCTTGCTCAATAAAAATAGGCAGACTGACACTAAAGTCTTCTCTGACAATATAGCCGTTGTTTTCTTTTTCGTCTGAAAAGTGGACCAAATAATTATATTGAACGATGTTATATCGTCCATCACTGGTATTAAAAGTAACACTTTCTTCAGCGCCAAATTCACCGCCTGTTGCAATTTCATTTCCGTCTAATATTAAACTATAATATCCTGCTCCATACGCACAGCAAATTCCATCTCCGAAAGTATCGTAAATCGTAAACATATATCCGCCTGATGCCAAATCAAAATCCCAGGTATATAGTGTGCCTTGATCTGCTAATTCACCTGTGGTAATACTCCCGACAACAGTGTCTGCGTCAAGATGTACCAAATCCCAAGATGTTTCACCCGGGTAATTATCTGTTAATATTTCAATCGTAAATGGAACGGTCGGCGGTATAGGTCCATAGGGAGCATCCCAAGCCAAGGGCACCATGCCATCCAGACCTGATGTAGCAACAAGGTTATGAGGTTCTTCCATATAACCGGGAAAAACAGTAACGAAACCGGTATCTAAGTCGGCGATCCAATACACGCCACCAATATCATCTGAAACAACTACTTCGCTGAAAAACACAGCAACATCACCAGCGTAAGCATTACTATGAATTGTAAAATCTACATTCAAAATAGGCCCTGTGCCGGCAGAGATATCGCTTCCGGCATCATCATAAACAAGGACTCTGGTACCACTGCCAATATCAGATGTGGTTACAGTAAAACCATCTGTACGTGTGGTAGTTGTAATATTTGAAATTGTAACATTGTCAGGAGTATCAAATAGATCGAATTGAACACCGCCCACGACACCACCATTATTCATATCGACGGTAACACTTACTGTTTCATTAATATCACCTTGACCATCTGAAAGATCTAATGAAACAACATATCCTATTGTAATGCTGCCGTTGCCACTGGAAGATGAAATTGTTCCACCCGCAGAATCACTAACAATTAATCCTGAAACCAGTAAATCAACTTGGCTTGAGACTACTGAAGAACCATCAAAATGCAAGGTCATCACTGTATCAGCATTAGCGGAAATAACCGTACTACCCGCATTATATAATACGACTCTGTAAACATCATCAGATAATTCATTAAAACTTGCTGAAAAACCTGATGCATCTCCTACTGCATCAATACTCGTCAAAGAAATGACGTTACCTGGAGCTACTTCCATATCAAACTGAATACCGGCTACAGCATCGCTAGGGTTCGTTAAAATAACGGGTACTTCAATATCAGAAGTATATCCGTCTACCGTTGCATCGCCGACGGTGACAGTCACGCTTTGAGCCATTAAAGGTACTGCAAAACATAATAGAATCAGGTATAAATTTTTAAGTTTCCTCGTAATCATAAATTGTCTCCGGTTTAATAATAAGATCGGTAAGAGGTGATGTTCTTAAGTATCTTTCTGAAAAATAATTTCATATGTTTTATGTTATTCTTTCTAAATACAAGGTCTGTGAAAGTAATCAATTAAAGAGGAATTTCCAGCAAAAATTTACATAATTTGATACAGGTCACACTACCCGTAATAAATCATTTTTCAATTTGCTTTGGTCCTCGATACCTATTGATAAAACGTATAAGACCATTGGAAATACTCATATCCAATTTAATACTCATACTGTTTGTGTATATCCTTTGTTTAAATAATCCTGGAGTTTTTTATATTTTACTTCTATTTCTTCTCCATTAGGGCTGATTAATTTGATTTTTTCATTTCGTCCAATCTTCTTATCTGAATGAATGGGTGTCATTTGAGCCTGCTGTGGTCTATTTGCCTGTTGTTCTTGCTGAGGTTGCGCTGTCATACCCATACCTGTCGTATCTTGATGCTGGAGTTGGACATTCCTTGGTGATTTCTGCTGAACGTGAGGCTGTTGTTCCACGCCTTGAATTTGAGTTCTAAATAAGCGTTGCAATGTTATTTTGCTAGTAGAAGAAATCATTTCTCTAAACATTTGAAACCCTTCAGATTTATATTCCAACAGTGGATTTTTCTGACCATAAGCCCTGAGATTTATACCTTCTCTTAATTGATCCATACCATAAAGATGGTCTTTCCATTTTTCATCAATTGATCGCAAGATTACAAAACGTTCAAAATTACGCATTACATCTTCAGGGATGATCGTTTCTCGGGCTTGATACATTGACACAGCTTTATCCATGATATATTGATGTATTTCATCAATATTCAATTCATTCTCATTTTCCGGAGGAATCTCATCTGTATTAACATCAACCATTAACACGGATGAAAAAATATGTTTTAAATGTTCCCAATCCCAATCTCTTGGATTATCAAAATCTTGTGTTTCGAATTCATCATCAATAAAATCAGAAATAAGATTCAAAACAGTTTCACGAAGATTTTCACCTTGCAATGCTTGATTGCGCAGATCATAAACAACCTGACGTTGTTGATTCATAACATCGTCATATTCCAATAAATGTTTTCGTATACCGAAGTTTCGTTGTTCTACTTTCTTTTGGGCATTACCTATAGCTCGAGTCACCATTTTATGAGTTATTACTTCTCCGTCCTCTACGCCCATTTTATCCATGATTGACGCTACACGTTCAGAATTGAATAAGCGCATTAAGTCATCTTCCAGGGATAAATAAAACCTGGAAGATCCCGGATCACCTTGTCGTCCGGATCGACCGCGCAATTGATCATCAATTCTGCGAGATTCATGACGCTCAGTCCCCAGAATATGCAGTCCACCTGATTCCTTCACCCCAGAACCCAATTTGATGTCTGTCCCTCTTCCAGCCATATTTGTGGCGATAGTAACGGCTCCCGGCTGACCGGCTCTAGTAACAATTTCAGCTTCACTCTTGTGCTGCTTGGCATTTAAAACATTATGGGGGATACCTTTTCGCTTTAGCATTCTGGAAAGCAACTCAGATGCTTCCACTGAAATAGTGCCAACCAACGTAGGTTGTCCACTACTATGAGCATTTGATATTTCATCTATGACAGCATTGTATTTCTCTCGTTTTGTTTTATACACTAAATCGTCCCTGTCGTCGCGTATAATATCTTCATTTGGAGGTATAACCATTACGTCCAGATTATAAATACTTCCTAATTCTTCCGCCTCTGTTTCAGCCGTTCCTGTCATTCCAGATAATTTATCAAACATTCGAAAATAATTTTGAATTGTTATCGTGGCCAGCGTTTGAGTTTCTCTTTTGATTTCTACATTTTCCTTGGCTTCAATTGCCTGATGTAAACCATCGCTGTAACGGCGTCCAGGAAGAATGCGGCCGGTAAATTCATCCACAATAAGTACTTGTCCATCCTGGACAACATACTCGATATCTTTCTCGTATAAAGAAAAAGCTCGCAATAATTGACTTATGGTATGAATTTTCGAGCTTCGTTCGGCGTGGAGTTGATGCGCCTGTTCCTTTTCCTGTTGTTTTTCACTCGTATCCAATGAATCATTTTCATCTATATCAAGAAGCATTTCACCCAAATCGGGGATGACAAACATTTCAGGATTATCCGGCGCTAATGCTTCACGTCCCATATCCGTAATATCAATTACATGTGATTTTTCATCAATACTGAAATAGAGATCCTCATCTACTTCATGCAATTTCTTATCACGCATATAAGCAGATTCAATAGACTGTGTCAACGTCTGCATGCCTTTTTCCTGGAACATCTTTAATAGTCGTTTATGCTTGGGCATTCCTCGAGTCGCTTGCAATAATTTTAAACCAGCTTCATCATCTTTTTCTTCTTCAAGAAGTTTCTCTGCACTTTGAACTAATTCCGTGACAAGTGTTTGTTGTTTCTTAACAAGTGTTTGTACTAAAGGTTTAAGGTCGCGTGACGTGGTATCAGTAGGTGCATCTACGGCTCCGGAAATGATCAATGGTGTCCTGGCTTCATCAATAAGGACACTATCTACTTCATCCACAATAGCATAAAAATGATCCCGTTGCACTTTCTCATCTGCCGATAAAGCCATATTATCACGGAGATAATCAAACCCGAATTCATTATTTGTTCCATACGTAATATCACAATTATATGCTGCTTGGCGAGCTTCATTATCCATTGAATTCAATATATAACCCACAGATAAACCAAGGCGTTTATAGATCTCACCCATCCATTCAGCGTCACGTTGCGCAAGGTAATCGTTCACTGTTATTAAATGTGCACCCCGACCTGCCAACGCATTTAGGTATAGGGGCATTGTGGCGGCCAATGTTTTACCTTCACCTGTTTTCATTTCAGCCACTTTTCCTTGGTGCAAAGCTATCGCACCAACTAACTGAACATCGTAAGGAATCATTTCCCAGGTGATTTCCTGACCAACAATTCGCCAGGATTCTCCCATAAGACGCCTGCACGTTTCTTTTACAATGGCAAATGCTTCAGGAAGAAATTCATCCAATTTAGCTGTTTCTGCTTCAAGAGTCACTTTGTTGAACTCCTCGATTGCTAATCCTTTGGCTTCCGCTTTTTCATTAGCTTCAGCTTTCGCAGAAATAATTTCATTTCGCATTTCTGATGTTCGTGTAACAAGATCATCATCTGACTTATCTTCGAGTGTTTTATATATAGCATTTATGTCATCCACCAAGGGTTGCATAATTTTTACATCTCTCTCAGACTTTGTACCGAAAATCTTTTTTAATATATTCATTTCATTAACCGGCTTTTACCTGTTTCGATTTTTTCAATTTTGAGTGTTTGTAAACCGTATCCAGAATGCCATTGACAAAGCTGGAACTTTCCTCAGTACTGTATTCTTTCGCAATTTCAATTGCTTCACTAATCACTACTTTTGGTGGAGTATCATTTATAAATATCATCTCAGTAATTGCCATCCGTAAAATCAATTTATCCAGCAATGCGATCCGGTTGAATTTCCAATTTTTTAAATAACCGTCAATTAATTTATCACATTCATCTGCTTGAGAAATGGTTTCCAGAAATAACGTTCGTATAAACTCTTTATTTCCATTTCCATATTTTTCACGCAGAAAAACATCCTTGAGAATTTTTTCAGGTTTTTCATGTATTTGAGATTCTGCGTAGACGGCTTCCAAAACGCCAATCCTTGCTTTTCTTCTGGGGTGCATTTTACTTATAAACTCGTTTTCTTGAGGTTTTAATTAATCAACCGGGTGTAACCAATTCAATGTATCTTCACATTCTTCTCTTTGGATACCCAAGAGCAATGATCTTAATTCATGGGTTATTTTTCCCATTTTGCCATCATTGATTATATGTTCGCCATTTTCACTCGTGATTTTCCCTACCGGCGTTACAACAACTGCAGTTCCAGTACAAAAAACTTCGTCAGCGGAACACACTTCATCCAATAATACATCTGTTTCCTGTACTTCAATGTCCATTTTTTCTTTAGCAAGAGTTAAAACAGAATCTCTTGTTACACCGGGCAAAATCGAGCCAGCAAGCCTTGGAGTCTTTAATACATTATCTTTAAGGATAAATAAATTTGCTGATCCAACTTCCTCAATTAATTTTTCATTTCCCGCATTTAAATAAAGGACTTCATCAAATCCTGTTTTTTTTGCAAGAAAAGATGGATAAAGAGAAGCAGAATAATTTCCGATAGCTTTGGCATTACCAATCCCTTTTGGAGCAGCTCGGTGAAAATTATGTGTAACTTTAAGATGCAGAGGCTTTATATCTCCTTTGAAGTAAGGGCCCACAGGTGAAACAAAAATGATAAACGTATACTCATCGGCTGGCTCCACGCCCAGTACAGGTCCAGTTCCCCATACAATTGGCCGTATATAAAGGTTTCCTTTACCGTAAGGTGGTATATAATCAATATTATCCTGGATAGTCTGTTCAAGGGCATCAATAAAAAAATCTTCATTCATTATTGGAATACAAAGTCGTTTGGTTGACATCGCCATCCGCTGTGCATTCATTTCCGGCCTGAATAATACAATGCGGTCTTTTGCTGTGTGAAAGGCCTTTGTGCCTTCAAAAACACCCTGGCCGTAATTGAGTACTCCTGAAGCTGGGGAAAGGGCAATAGTTCCATAAGGAACCAGTTTTCCCTCGCTCCAACGTTCACCCGTTTTGCATGTTGCTTTGAACATACTCTTGGTTTCCAGGGCATTAAAACCCAGACTGTCCCAATTAATTGTCTTTGGATCAATTCCCATTTCTAATTTCCTAAAATTGCTCGCGCAATTACTAATTGTTGAATTTCGGATGTTCCTTCATAAATCTGTGTAATTTTTGCATCTCGCATTAATCGTTCTACGCCATATTCTTGCATATAGCCATACCCACCAAAAATCTGTACACATTGAGTTGCATTATCCATAGCTGTTTGAGATGCAAATACTTTCGCCATAGCCGCTTCCTTGCTATAAGGTTTTCCTTCATCTTTCAATTTTGCGGCACGATGAATCAGCAACCTTGATGCGTCTACATTGGTTGCCATAGTCGCAATCTTATCCTTGATAGCGCCAAACGAACCAATTGTTTCCCCAAACTGTTTTCGTTCATTAGCATACTCGACTGATTGATCGAGCGATGCTCTGGCAATTCCCAAGGCTTGACTTGCAATTCCAATTCGTCCTCCATCAAGTGTCCCCAGGGCTACTTTGAAACCCTTGCCTTCTTCACCAATTAAATTTTCGACCGGTACCTTGCAATTATCGAAATATAATTCACAGGTATCTGAACCGCGTATGCCCAATTTATCTTCCTTTTTACCATGGGATAAACCCGGCATCCCTTTTTCAACTATTAATGCAGAAATTCCTTTATGGCCCACTCCTTTTTCGGTCATTAAGAAAACAACGACAACATCACAATTAATTCCATTACTCACCCAATTTTTCGTTCCGTTGATCACATAATGATCACCCTCTCTTACAGCATGAGTAAGCATATTGCTGGCATCGGATCCCGATTGCGGTTCACTTAATGAAAATGCACCCAACCATTTACCGGAGGTTAATTTTTTCAAATATTTCTCACGCTGGTAATCACTAGCATATTTCCATAATAATTGACATACCAATGAATTGTTCACCGACATGATAACGCCCATAGATGCATCTACAGCACAGATTTCTTCCATAGCGATACAATAACTGATTGTATCAAAACCAGCACCATTCCACTCTTCGGGAATCATCATACCCATAAAGCCTAATTCACCCAGCAATTTTAATTGTTCTTTGGGAAATTCAGCTTTATCATCTCGTTCGATCACACCCGGAGCTAAATGCTCTTGAGCAAATTCGTGGGCTGTTTTTTGTATAAGCTGCTGTTCTTCTGTGTAGGAAAAATCCATCAAACCTTTTCCACAATTAATGCGGATGCTTCTCCACCGCCGATGCATAATGTAGCTAGACCCGTTTTAGCATTATGCATTTCCATAGCATGAATTAATGTCGTCAAAATACGTGCACCGCTTGCGCCGACTGGATGTCCCAAAGCAATTGCACCACCATTCACATTCACTTTATTTTCATCTAAACTAAAATCATCAATGGCAGCCTTGGCAACTGGGGCAAACGCTTCATTAATCTCCCATAGATCGATTATTTCAGCTTCCATCCCGGCCTTATTCAAAACGTTTTTAATTGCTTTGCTGGGAACAGTAGAGAACCATTCCGGTTCATGTGCTGCTGATGCTTGACTAATAATTCTTACAAAAGGTTTTAGTCCAAGTTCTTCTGCTTTCGCTGCTGACATCATTAATACAGCCGCAGCACCGTCATTAATTTTGGACGCATTAGCAGCAGTAATTGTACCGTCTTTTTCAAACGCCGGACGAAGAGATTTCATTTTATCAAAGTTAGCCTTGGTCGGCTCATCGTCTTCAGCAACAACAATAGGATCACCTTTGCGTTGAGGAATATCGATTGCAACAATTTCATTATTAAATAATCCTTCTTTTTGGGCATTAATGGCTCGATTGTACGATTGTTTTGCAAATGCATCCTGTTCTTCACGACTATAATTTTTTTCCCGAGCGCATAGTTCCGCACAATTTCCCATGTGCTGGTCATTGTAAACATCCCACAAACCATCTTTTATGATACTGTCTTCAACAGAACCATGTCCCAAGCGATGACCTGTTCTTCCCTTCGGAAGTAAATAGGGAGCAGAGGACATATTTTCCATGCCGCCGGCAATCACCACATGAGCATCACCGCATTGAATTGCCTGTGCACCTAACATAACAGCTTTCAAACCTGATCCACACATTTTATTTATCGTCAAACATTCAACACTGTTTGGTAATCCTGCAAAAAGAGCCGCCTGTCGTGCTGGTGCTTGTCCCAACCCTGCTGAAAGAACATTCCCCATAATCACTTCATCAACAGCATCGGCAGCAATTCCTGTTTCGTCCAATAATGCTTTAATAGCAACAGCACCAAGCTTTGGTGCAGCAACTGAGGATAAACTGCCTTGAAAAGCTCCCACTGCAGTTCGTTTAGCCGCGATGATTACTACATCATTTGAAACCATAATAAAACCTTATTGATTAGTGTAAACAGTTAATGGATTGATTGTAAAGAAAACAACCATTTTGTGATTTAAACACAGTTGTCTCGCGAGACCCTGATATATGTAAAAAAACATCGTTAGTTTAGTATTTTTTCCTGTTTCCGTCTTGCACAGTTTATGTCTAAAAAGTGCGCCGGAATATAGTATTGTTTATCCCGGGAAGCATGGATTTTTCAAGATTAACAAACTGGCAAATTTACTCTATTTATCCTCCATTGGCTTTATCATACGCCTTAATTATCTCACGTACTAATTTATGTCGTACAACATCACTTTCATTTAATTGGGCAAATCCGATGCCATCCACACCTTTCAAAACTTTCAGAACATCAATCAGCCCAGAGTCAGATCGTTTGGGTAAGTCAATCTGGGTAATATCGCCAGTAATGACCGCTTTGGAATTTACACCCAGGCGAGTCAGGAACATCTTCATCTGCATCATTGTTGAATTCTGAGCTTCATCTAAAATGAGAAATGCATTGTTTAACGTTCTACCGCGCATATAAGCCAAAGGGATAATTTCGATAATATTTTTGTTTAAGAGTGGTTTCAGTTTATTCGCCGGCATCATTTCATTCAACGCATCATAAAGCGGCGTCAGATATGGATCAACTTTTTCTTTCAAATCGCCGGGGAGAAATCCAAGACTTTCGCCGGCTTCTACAGCCGGGCGACATAGAATAATTCGATCTGCATCATGATTCTCCAACGCTGCTACAGCAAACGCTACAGCAATAAATGTTTTGCCTGTTCCCGCAGGCCCAACAGAGAATACAATATCATTTCCGTTAACCTTCTTAACATATTCTTTTTGTCCAGCCGTCCGTGGAACAATAGCCCCCTTTTTACCATAATGTATGACTTCTTTGGGCACGTCTTCCGTTTGCCCATTTTCTGAGCGGACTACTTTGATTAGTTTGAGAACATCTTTTTTTGTCAATGTCCCTTTGCGACTCAATGTCTGGATCATTTCATGAATTATCTCATGTACCATTTCCACATCCGATTCTTGTCCGTTTAGTTTTATATCATTTCCCCTGATTAAAATATCTGCAGAAAATGATTCGTTTAACAAACGAACATGTGCATCGGCTACGCCGAGTAAAGTTTGTAAATCAACACCTTTTAATTCAATAGTCTTCTTCATCATTTAAAGAATCTGTATTAAGTTTTCAGCCTTGAGAAACAGGCAGAAATTAGGCGCCGTAAGAAATACGTCCTTGAATGTGCAAATTTTATAAGATATCACTCATCCAATTTACACAATTTTTTATACTTTTTGTGTTAGGCTTCACTGCGTGCAAAACGCCTAAACCATTTACTCAGGAGGAAGCGTACCAGGAAAATGTGCAATACATCAAGTCACAAGCATATGATAACTGGAATAAGCGTTCAAATCGTAAAAATGCTGCCGTTGCTACATTTTTCCTGGAAAAAGCTCATTCATTAGAACCAGAGAATCTTGAAATAGCTTTATTATTAAGCCGTGCATATCATTTCGAAGCCTATTATATAGAGAGTGATCCTGTTCAAAAAGATAGTTTGTACATGATGGGAGCCCGGTTAGCTCTACACATAGTTGAGCAATCACCGGCATATCAGCACACATTAGTTACTGTTCCAGGTGATTCGATGCGTAAAGTCACTGAAGCGGTAGCTGTTGTAGAAAAAAAATATATAAACGCCTTATACTGGTGGGCGGCAAATATGGGCCGATATCTTTCTCAAAAACCTGTACGTATGCGGCTCAATAATAGAGAACTGGTTGAAGCTGTGGTACATCGAATTTTAGCCCTGGATCCTGATTTCTTCTATGGCGGACCTTACCGCTTTTTTGGCGCATTGTATGCCCGTTTGCCAGGAGTTAAGTTGAGCCGTTCTGCAGACTATTTTGAACAAGCGATAAAATCCCACCCGAATTATTTAGGGACATATGTTTTAAGAGCACAGTTTCTGCACACAAAGGCAGGAGACCAGGAAAAGTTTATTCAGGATTTAGAATATGTCATAAATGCTGATGCAGCACTTATTCCCGAGGTGATGGCAGAAAACCTCTTTGAGCAGAAAAAGGCCCAATTTTTACTGGATGAAAAAGAAATGTTATTTGAGTAGAAATAGTCTGGGAATTCATTTTTTCAAGTGTCAAATTAGTCTATTGTGTTAAACATCATTTTATATACATTTCTTTTCATTTTGAGTATTTTTTTAATTATGCTCATTTGCCCGATACGAATTCAGTTAAAGAGTACATTGAAATTTGAGGAAGCTCACATAAATGGATTCGCCCATTTGATGTTGGGATATCGTAAGCGCGGGGTTGGTATAAATATTTATCCTGAAAAAGCCATCTCTTTTGGAACATATCATAAACCTATTTATGTAAAAACACTGAGAGATCAATCCCAAGAGACGCATGAGAAAAAACAAACAAAAGATAAAAAATCAATCAAGGAAAAATATCAGTTTTTCCGTAAAATTCCTGTTATGCAATTGATAAAGTCAATCATCCGTTCAACCCGTTGGGAAGAATTCTCCTTAAAAGGAAAACTGGGCTTATCCAATCCTATGCAAACAGGTATGGTCTTTGGTTTCATGAATTCCTTTAAAGGATTAGCCAGACCTCAAAAATTTATATTAGCTTTGGAACCAGTATTTTCTCAAAAAATGAATACGGATGTTGAAGGAACTATGCATGTACGCTTTTCGCCGTTGGTTACAATTATCCAAGTTGGATTTACATATTTTAAATTTCGAAAATAAAGAGGATTATTATGAATGTAGCAGACTTAATTAAAAGTACGTTGGAAGAAGTTCAAAACCTGATGTTGACACGAACAGTCGTGGGCGAACCTATCACAGCCGGCGACCATACTGTTATTCCTGTTTCCAAGGTAACATTTGGATTTGCCGGCGGTGGAGCCGGTACGGAATCAAAACAATCCGGGGAAGGATCCGGAATTGGTGGCGGATGGAGTATCGAACCGGTCGCCTTTGTCGTTTTAGGGGTTGACGGTGCTAAAATGCTTACAGTCGGCGACAAAGAAAGTGTCACCGGAAAATTGTTTGACCTTGCACCAAAAGTCATGGAAACCGTGAAAGAAATGGTGGACAACAAAACTGAAAACAGTGAAATTAATGAGGAGGAATCGTCATGAATAAAGAATTGAACGCAGCCAATATAATGACAAAAAAGCTGATTACGTTTACGCCCGAAACGCAGGTGTTGAACGCTATTAACACGTTAATTTCATGCAGAATATCCGGTGCACCGGTGTTAGATGAAGAAGGAAACCTGATGGGAATGCTCTCGGAAATTGACTGCATGGAGACGTTTGTACAATCTGCGTATCACAATGAAATGGGTGGACTAGTAAAAGACTTCATGTCTACTGAAGTGAAATCGATTTCATCTTCAATGGGAATTGTAGATCTTGCAGAATATTTTCTTGAAACTCATTTTCGCCGGCTGCCGGTTGTAGATAATGGGAAACTTGTAGGACAGGTAAGTCGTAGAGATGTATTAAGGGCGATTCAAAAACTATCCTAGAGGATTAAAAATAAAGCAGAGGTTCACCTTAAACAAGTGTTGAAACCGTTAGAAAATTTATTGGAATAGGATTATTAATTTTTTCTTATTTGATCAATAAACCGGATAATTTCTGACAAATTATTTGTAATAAGCGGTAAAACTTGTTCCGGACTATCCAAAACTTGTTCCATATAATCGGAGACAATTTTCAAAAAATATAAGTGTTTAGCAGGTATAAACTTTGTGGCTGTTTCATGAATGACTGCAGCTTCCATATCTACCAATCCTTCATATTGCTTACCACCATCAGTTACACCTTTTGATACTGTAGTTAATGGTAATACTGGAATGCCTGTTTTTATCCAATTTTCCGGTAGAAATATATTTCCATTTTTTTCTGAAACGATTTTATTAACCAAATACATTTTACCAATTTCAGTTACATTTTTTCTCCCTCCTGCGATACCTATATTAAAAAGGATTGTATTCTTACAATCCATTTCGTGAAGAAAAGTACTTAATCGTTTACGGACATTTTTTTCACCCACACCTGTTGTTAAACATGTTATGTCACCCCGTTGAAAATAAAACAAATTTTCAGAAAGATGTTTCTTCTCCAATTGATACTGTTTTACTATTGGTTCTGCTTCGGCTTGGAGAGCTGTTGTTATTAAAATATGATTCATGTATAGTAAAATTTACATTAAAAAAAGCCCCGTCACGAATATTCGAAACAGGGCTTTTATTCTTTTAATCAGAAATTGATTATTTAAGCAGGAGCGTCTTTGCTGTCTGCTGCTTGCCATTCACATTCACCTTGAATAAGTAAACGCCGGAGCTCATACTGCGTCCACGGTCATCCCTGGCGTCCCAGCGGATTTCGTGCTGGCCGGGACTTTGGATGCCATTATACAGACTGCGAATCTTGCGGCCACTCACATCTAATACATCGATGGATACCGGCCCGGCCGATCCCATTTCATATTTCAACGTGGTTGTGGGGTTGAACGGATTTGGATAAGCTCTATGTATTATAAATTCATCAGGCTGCAATACGATCTCTCCCGCAATAGCCAGTGGCCCATTGTAGCTCATTTCCATCGAGAAATCTAGAGTTATGTCTTGGATATCAGTAATACCAAATTGCATTTCAAACATTTCATAACAATCATCGTAGTAGTAGTAATAATAATCATCTTCACAAAAATCAAATTCAGCTGAAAGAGATAACATATCATCTTCTATAACATAGGCAAGAGTAGTTGTGTCTGAATATTCATAGCCATAATAATCATCATAGTCTGTGAAGATTAATGTAAGTGAATCATTAGTCGCTGACCATTCTATTGCTGATGTATCTGTATATTCATAGTAACCGTAATAATAATCATCATCAAAGCCGCTGTAAATCTCATATCCAGTTCCATCTTCAAAAAACTGAAAGGTTACTATTTCATCATCATCACCCGGACCAAAATCATCAACTAAAAACGGCAGTTCTGTAGGGACATCTGCGACCAGGTCTATGGTTCCTGGTACTATTGCACCTGAAATAGTATAGGTCAAATCTCCCGCATCATTGGCAACCGTCAGTGCAGCAATATCCACGCTCATTGAAGTTGTATCTATAGTTATAAAATCACCAGCGTTTTCAATTTCGAAATAATTCTCTACCATTTCTCCTTCTGCTGTATCCGCCACCATAAATCCAGCAAATGTATAGCCCATCATTGACGTATACATTAAACTATATAATGGCAGTTCTAAATCTTCAGGAAAATCATCATAGTAATAGTAATCATCCATCATTAAGGAATTATTAGACAATTGTACCATAGCTATTTCTCCATAGCCATAATAGCTTTGAGCCATAGCCATCATATAATCCATCGTATCTACAGCCGAACCGGAAATGCCGATCCCGCCTTCCGCCGGTTCCCAGCCCATAACCTGCATGAAATTGGGTACAGTCTGGTCCGTGCCCACGGTAACCCACATAGTTGCTTCCTGGTCTTCAAGTTCCCACTCGCCCAATAAGTCGCTTGGGTCCATCATGGAACGGTTCAATTGTCTGCCAGGAATATTTTTCCAGGTTATTGGCTTTTTTAAAAGCTGTTGCTGGAGTTCCTGGGGTAGTTTATCTAAATGTGGCTGAAGCAATTTGGCAAAATTATCTTCGCCAAACGCAAATGTAATGAGCAAAATAATTAGTGGCAGTTGTTTCATTATCCCTCCTTCAAGGTTTTAATAATACAAGTTTAATGAATAAAGTATCTTCATAACAAGTAAACAAATTATGCTTTTGCCATCGGACCAATTATTTCCAATAACTGCAGGAATTTATCTTTATACTTTTCTTTTTCGTCCCTGTTACGAGCAATTATAAGTCCACAACGGTGTTGAATGTGTAATTGGCTTAAATATTTATGAATCTGATTTTCAGTATAAGTATCTTTTTTCATAGTAAATCCTATCTGTAAAACAACTAAACCTACAGTAAAAAGTTGTCCTGGAGCTGTACCCTCCATCACACATCAAATAATAGGGGCAACAGTTCTCCTGCTTTACCTTTATATACATCGTCAACCATCCAAGCTTGTTCGCTGGGATCAGGATTCACCTCAATACACAAGGCTCCGGAAGATTTAGCCAATTGGGGATAACCGGCGGCTGGCCATACCACTCCCGATGTACCGATACTGATAAATAAATCGCATTGTGTTACAGCTGCATCCGCCTGTTGAACAGTATCGGGATTTAACATATCACTGAACCAAATAATATCAGGACGGAGCCACGCACCGCAGTCACATTTTCGTTTTGAAAAAGGTCCATTACTCAAATCTTCTTTTACCCAGCCTTCCCTGTCACACCTCACTCGCCAAATACTGCCGTGGAGTTCAATCACATTCTTCGAACCCGCACGCTGGTGCATACCGTCTATATTTTGGGTAACGATAGTTATGTTTTGATGAATATTTTGTACAGCAGTAATTGTATCATGTCCTTTATGAGGATAACATTTCAATGCTTCCTCCCGACGGAGATCGTGGAAATCGAACACTTTTTCCGTGTTTTTCTCCCATGCTTCCTGGCAGGCATATTCTTTCCAGTTATAATCACGCCAAACACCGCCTTCTCCACGATATGTGGGGACACCCGATTCAGCTGACATCCCTGCACCAGTAAAAAATACTATATGCTTAAAACTTTTAATATCTAATGAGTTAATTTTCACATTATTTACTGCTGCTTAAAAATAAAATGCAGATATTTATATTTTTTATTCTGTCAATTTTGGATGGGAATCGGTTTATCCGGATGCACCATTGGTACAAACCGTACAGGTATTACAGATTGTTTTTCCAGTGAACCATCATCCAATTTTGTTATTACCCACAACTCCTGCCAAAAATTCCCTACTGGTATTACTAATCTTCCCCCAATTTTCAATTGTTCAATTAATTTTTGTGGTATTTCCGGAGGAGCTGCTGTTACAATAATAGCATCAAAAGGCTTTTCACCCGGCCAGCCCTGGTAACCATCACCCCATTTAACATAAATATTATCATAACCGAGTCTTGCCAATGTTGCCTTGGACCTCACAGCAAGTTCTTGTACTATTTCAATGGTAAACACTTCCTTGCACAAGGGGGACAAGACCGCTGCCTGGTAGCCTGAACCAGTACCAATTTCCAAAACTTTTTCATTGCCCTTCAATTTAAGCAGTGAAGTCATAAGCCCCACAATGTATGGCTGGGAAATTGTTTGCTCGAAGCCAATGGCTAGGGGTGAATCAATATAGGCATAGGGCTGCTGTTCTGCAGGTATAAATTCATGACGAGGCGTATTACGCATTGTATTTAACGTTTTTTCATCTGTTACACCTCTGGCAAGAATCTGGTTATCAACCATTGCCTTGGCTTTTTGCTCCCAGTTGTCAACCTGGCCAGATAGTTGCAAGTTTGCACATAGTACAAAAAACAGAATGTTCATCACATGCTTCATACTTGAATGTATTGTGCCGAAGAAAAAAAGAATGTCAGTTTAATAATTGTTCAGTGATAGACCATAAACGCTGCTGATCTACTAATACTTGGGATTGGGGGGAACTGGTTTTGGGTCTGCACTTGGAAAAATATTGTCCGCTTACACCATCCACTTCTGCTGAAGAAGCCAGATAGATGCTGGTTTTGGCACCTTTTTTAACATTAATGGCACCCACCGCTTTGGCGGCGGATAGACTCATGCGCACGCTGGTTTTATTATTGTTGCCAAAATTTGTTTTCACAAAACCAGGATGCAGACAATTAGCTGTGGTTCCACAACCCTGTAATCTGCGTGCTAATTCATAGGTGAACATAATATTACACAATTTAGATTTACAATATGCCGGCCAGCCTTTGTAGCCATCAAATCCCTGCAGGTTATCAAAATTCAAATTGGTACCCAAGTGTGCATTGGAAGCCACATTGACAATTCTAGAATTTGGCGTGGCTTTGATGGCATCCAATAATAGATCAGTTAATTGAAAATAAGATAAGTGATTCAATGCAAACGTATTCTCGAATCCTTCTTCTGTTGTGCCAAAATCAGCAAAGTATGCTCCCGCATTGTTTAATAAAACATCTATCTTATTGTATGTACTTTTAATCTTTTCAGCCAAACGCTGCACTGAAGACATTAAAGATAAGTCAGCTTGGAAGAATTTGATATTTTTATTACCCGTTTTAGTTTGGATCGATGAGTAAGTTGCATCGATCTTTTCTGGGTTACGTCCGACCAGGCCCAGTGTAAAACCCATTTCAGCCAGGTTCATTGCTGCTTCCTTGCCAATACCATTCGTTGCACCGGTAATGATGCAAACTTTTTCTTGGCGGGGCAATTTATTTTTTCTTTTTGAGCTGGATACCAAGATCATCTAACTGTTCTTTGCTCACAGAATCGGGAGCATCATCCATGAGGGATACAGCAGATGTGGTTTTGGGGAAAGCAATAACATCACGTATATTATTGGAGCCTGTTAGCAGCATAACCAAACGATCAAAACCAAAAGCAATGCCGCCATGTGGAGGAGCACCGTACGAAAGTGCTTCAACAAGAAATCCGAATTTTTCTTTGGCTTCTTCCACAGTCAATCCTAATAATGAAAATACCTTGTTTTGCAATTCAGAGGAATGGATCCGTATGGACCCACCGGCGATTTCATAACCATTCATAGTTAGGTCATATGCACGTGCTTTCATTGATAATGGGTCTGAATCCAGGTCTTCTATATTAGACGAGGTGGGTGACGTAAATGGATGATGTAGAAAAGTTAAATTCCCTGACTTTTCATCATTTTCAAACATAGGAAAATCTGTCACCCAAAGTGGTTTGAAATCATTTTTATCTGCTAAATCTTCAAACTTTGCAATTTCAACTCGCAATGCTCCTAAAGATTTTTCTGTTACCGAACGTTCATCTCCAATTAAGAAAATGATATCGCCATCACACATGCCCGTTGAACTAATGAGTTCTTTTTGTAAATCATCTCCAAAGAATTTGGATATACCGCCCGTGAGTTGTCCTTCCTCCATTTTCATCCAAGCCAATCCTTTGGCGTTGAATGTTTTAACAACATCAGTTAATTCATCAATATTTTTTCGGGAATATTTAGCACCACCTGAAACAACAATTGCCTTAACACATTCTGCTGATTTAAATGCATTGAATTCTGAAATATCCGTAAACTGTTTTACATTTTGTAGAAACAGTTCATAACGTGTATCCGGTTTATCAGAACCGTATTTGGACATTGCTTTATCGTAAGAAATCCTAGGAAATGGGTCAGGCAAATCTGTGCCAATTACTTCCTTAAAAACGTAGCGTGTCATGTTTTCCATGTTTTCAAAAATATCTTCCTCATCGATAAAGGACATTTCAACATCAATTTGAGTAAATTCAGGTTGACGGTCTGCCCGGAAGTCTTCATCACGAAAACATTTCACGATCTGGAAATAGCGGTCAAAACCAGATATCATTAAAATCTGTTTATAAATTTGCGGTGACTGGGGTAAAGCATAAAATTTGCCTTGGTGCAGCCTGCTGGGAACCAGAAAATCCCGAGCACCTTCCGGAGTGGATTTCATCAAAATAGGTGTTTCCACTTCAAGAAAATTATTATCGGATAAAAATCCACGGACAGCTTGATACGCTTTGTGGCGTGTAATAATATTGTACTGGAGTTCTTCGGTTCGCAGTTCAAGATAACGATATTTCAAACGCAGATCTTCAGATGCACTTTCCCGATCCGTAATTACAAAAGGCAATGGTATTGTTTCGCTTAATAACTCCATTGAGTCAACCATCACTTCAATATCACCGGTAGACATATCCGGATTAACGGCACCTTCACCTCGCGCCTGAACTGTTCCTTTGATGGAAAGGACATCTTCTATGGATAGTTTTTTGACTGATTCAAAATCACCATTAAAATCTTCAGAATTGAAGATAATTTGTGTTTTACCATAGCGGTCACGAAGGTCAATAAAAATCACTTGGCCGTGAAGGCGAACCGTATTCACCCAGCCGTTTAAATTAACGGTGGCGCCAATGTGTTCTTTTCCAAGCTCACCACAGGTGTGTGTTCTTTTTAACATAAATTATTTATTTTTGCATAAAAAAAAGCCGCACAAAGTTACAAGCGGCTGAAGTATGATTGTACTGGAAATCAACGTTCCGAAACGTTTAATCGATTTATTGCCCGTAATAAGGATATATCATTTCGTGCAGTATCTATCTCTTTAGCAGTTTTCCGCTCTTGAGCGCGTTTCAATGCTTCTTCTGCCCTTGCTGCATCAATTTCATCTGCACGTTCATATGTTTCCAGTAATAGTTCTACTTTTTCTTTCGTGACTTCAGCAAAACCACCACTCGTAGCTAAATAATGATCCTTGCCATTTTGGGTAACTTTGATTTCACCTACATCCAATGCAAAGATGGCTTCCCTGTGGTTTGACATAATACCAAACGATCCATCCAATCCCGGGCAGCGTACATAATCTACCTGCCCTTCATCGCTGATTTTTGTTGGTGTTACGATTTCAAGCTGAAATGAATTCATGAGCATCTACTATTAAAATTAGTGTTTAGTATATAATCTTTAAGTTTAAGGCTTGAGAAGTATTTCATAATCAGGAGTTTACTGTTGTAAATGACTGGTTTTAAATACGAGCATAACGCAGAAATTGAGCATTCTAAACAAACACTCATTAGGCGGCGGCTTTCTTTGCATTATCAAACGCTTCATCAATTCCACCTACATAAGCAAACATATTTTCATGAAGCTCATCCGCATCACCATTTAAGATCGCTTCAAATCCGGCAACGGTATCTTCCAGACTAACGTAACGCCCTTCTTTTCCAGTAAACTGTTCGGCTACAAAAAATGGCTGACTCATGAATTTCTGCATTTTCCGGGCGCGTGACACTGTGAGCTTATCTTCATCCGAAAGTTCATCCATTCCGAGAATAGCAATAATATCCTGAAGATCTTTGTATTTCTGTAAAACTGACTGTGCATTACGCGCTACATTATAATGACGATCACCTATGACACGGGGATCAAGAATCCGGGAAGTAGATGCCAGGGGATCCACTGCAGGGTAAATTCCCAATTCAGCAATTTTACGTTCCAACACAGATGTTGCATCTAAGTGAGCAAATGCTGTTGCCGGAGCCGGATCGGTCAAGTCATCCGCAGGAACATATACAGCTTGGACTGATGTGATTGATCCCTTCTTGGTGGATGTAATGCGCTCCTGCAAGTCGCCCATTTCCGTGGAAAGTGTGGGCTGATACCCAACAGCCGAAGGCATACGTCCCAACAAAGCCGAAACTTCTGAACCGGCTTGGGTGAAACGAAAAATATTATCAATAAAGAGCAAGACATCTTTGCCCTCATCATCCCGGAAATATTCCGCCATGGCTAATCCGCTTAAAGCAACGCGAAGACGAGCTCCCGGCGGTTCATTCATTTGACCGAAGACCATAGTCGTTTTATCGATAACACCGGATTCACTCATTTCTAAATATAAATCGTTCCCTTCTCGAGTCCGTTCGCCCACACCAGCGAAGACAGAATATCCGCCATGTTCTGTAGCAATATTGCGAATTAATTCCTGAATCAAAACGGTCTTACCAACACCGGCTCCACCGAATAGGCCTGTTTTTCCACCTTTTGTGTAGGGTTCCATGAGATCAACAACTTTAATCCCTGTTGCCAGCATTTCGGTAGATGTGGCTAAATCTTCAAATTTAGGTGCAGGGCGATGAATTGGATTGCGTTTGGCTGTTTTGACTTCACCTTTACCATCAATGGTATTGCCAATGACGTCAAATAAACGGCCCAATGTTTCCGGGCCCACCGGCATAGAAATCGGTTCACCTTGATCAACTACTTTATGCCCTCGAACCAGACCATCTGTGGAATCCATGGCAATGGTACGGACAACGCCATCTCCCAAGTGCTGCGCTGTTTCCAGTACTAAAGTACCGTCTTCACCGCGATCAATTTCCAGTGCATTCATAATTTCAGGTAAATGTCCATCTTCGAACAGAACGTCCACCACGGCGCCCATAATTTGTGAAACTTTTCCATCAACTGACATATCAGTTCCTTATTTAGTTTTGTAAAGCTTCTGCACCGCTGACGATTTCCAACATTTCAGTCGTTATTGCAGCTTGGCGAGCCTTGTTAAATTCCAATGTTAATTCTTTAATCATATCTTGTGCATTTTCTGTTGCATTTTCCATAGCCAACATGCGAGCCGCTTGCTCACTGGCATAGGATTCTAACAGATATTTCCACATCTGAATATTTAAGTGACGTGGAATCAAACTCTTTATTATGGCTTCTTTGTTAGGTTCATAAAGTCTATCAACAGATTGACTGTTTTCTTCATCGAATGTGAGAGGTAACAGTATTTCAGATTGGACGTATTGTCTTGCCACATTGACGAATTCATTGTACACAACATGAATTTCATCCACATGACCATTTGTGAAATGGCTGATTATTCCTTCACCAATATTTATGGCATGATTATAACTTAACTCATTCCAAAAATCTGTATGATTTTCAATGATAGTATAATCTCGTCTTTTAAAATGGTCTCGTGCTTTTTTACCTATACAAAATACATCTACATTTTCTTTTCCAATTGCATCAATCTCATTTTGAGCCGTTTTAAGGATATTATTATTGAATGAACCGGCCATACCTCTATCAGAAGTCACAACTACATATCCCACTCTATTCACTTCACGAATATCCAGTAATTCCAAAAGATGACGATCCACATCAGGGAGTAATTGATTGATAACTCCCGTAAGGCGATTCTCATATGGTCGTGCTTCTTCCATATGTTCCTGCGCTTTTCGCATTTTAGCCGCCGCAACCATTTTCATCGCTTTGGTAACCTTTTGAATGCTTGTTACGGATTTAATCCGATCGCGGATGTCTTTCAGATTAGCCATTTTTAGGCAGTGAAGCCTCCCTTGAATGCAGTTAATGCTTCATCCAGTTTTGCTCCAACGTCATCGCTTATTTTACCTTCATTCACAATGGTTTTCAGTTCATCAGAATTATTTGCATCTAAATAATCAAACAATCCTTTTTCAAAGTCATCTACTTTATTTGCGGGTATTTCATCCAAATAGCCTTTTGTTCCGGCATAAAGAATGGCAATTTGTTTTTCGATATCCATGGGAACATACTGGTTTTGTTTTAGAATCTCTACCATTCGCTCACCTCGTGTAAGCTGGGCTTGGGTTTCTTTATCCAGATCGGATCCAAATTTTGCAAATGCTTCAAGCTCACGATATTGAGCTAAATCCAAACGCAACGTTCCGGCCACACTTTTCATTGCTTTAATCTGGGCATTACCACCCACACGGGAAACAGATAAACCCACATCAATGGCTGGACGAACACCTGAATTAAACAAATTAGTTTCCAGATAAATCTGACCATCCGTAATGGAGATTACATTGGTAGGAATATAGGCTGCTACATCACCTTCCTGAGTTTCAATGATTGGTAACGCCGTTAAGGAGCCACCGCCCAATTCATCCGCTAATTTAGATGAACGTTCCAGCAAACGGCTATGAAGATAAAACACGTCACCGGGAAAAGCTTCTCGGCCGGGAGGTCGGCGCAGTACTAAAGACATTTGCCGATACGAAACAGCCTGTTTCGATAAATCATCATAAATGATTAAAGCATGTTTGCCGTTGTCACGAAAATGCTCACCCATTGCGCAACCGGAATAGGGAGCAATGTATTGCATCGGCGCCGGATCAGATGCATTGGCTGCTACAATTGTTGTGTATTCCATAGCGCCGTTCGCTTCCAATTCAGCTGTAATAGTCGCTACGGTAGATGCCTTTTGGCCAATGGCAACATAAATACAATAGACGGGTTCATCAGTCTTGTGAGTATATTTTTGATTGATAATCGTATCAACAGCAATAGCCGTTTTTCCTGTTTGACGATCACCAATGATCAATTCACGCTGGCCTCGGCCAATGGGAATCATGGAATCAATCGCTTTGATTCCCGTTTGCAAAGGCTGTTTCACAGGTTGACGCTGCATCACTCCCAATGCTTTACGCTCAATCGGTAAAAAATCTTTGGAATCAATGGGGCCTTTACCATCAAGCGGCTGACCGAGAGGATTCACAACTCTACCCAACATACTTTTACCCACAGGAACTTCCACCACACGTTCAGTACGCTTGGCCAAATCACCTTCTTTCACTTTACTGCTTTCGCCAAAAAGGACTAAACCAACATTATCATCTTCAAGGTTCAGAGCCATTCCAAATACGTCATTCGGTAACTCAACCAGCTCGGAGCTCATAACATTTTCCAATCCGCTAACGCGTGCGACACCGTCACCAATCTCGATGACTTCACCCACTTCTGATACATCAATTGATGTATCAAATTTTTCAATCTGCTGTCTAAGTAATTCAGTTATATTTTCTGTTTTAATATCCATTTATTTCCCTTGGTTTTAGGATTGCAATAATTCCCCCTGCAAGCGATTTAAATTGCTTTGCAGAGTTGCATCCAAAAATGTGTTTTCAATTCGTAACATGATTCCGCCTAGTAGTTTTTCATCAACTTCTACAGTCATATCAGCTTTTTTGTTTATTGCCTTTTGCAAATTCTGTTGTAAAGCATCAACTTCTTCAGCATTCAACTCTTTGGCAACATGAGCTTTAACAGAAACGATATCTTTTTTTTCCTTGTACAACTCATCATAGGCTTTTATGATTTGACGAATAATATTAACAGATTTTTCTTCTGTCATTAAGCCCAGGAAATCAATGACATTTGGGTGGCAAACATCTGCAAGCGCTTCCTTGATAATAGTCGTTTTATTATCATTGGAAATTCGTTTTGATTGCAATAATGATCTAAACCGTGCGTCTTTTCTGATTAAAATATCTATTTGCTTCAGAGAAGATCGAACCGCTCCGGCATCTTCACCGGAAATTTCCAATAGGGTTGCTGCGAACTTTTTTGCCCGTTGATTAAGCTTCATATTTCTTTACATGTGACAATGATTCATCAATGAGTGCTTTATTATCGTCAACACTCAAATTTTTCTTGATGAGTTTTTCTGCCACAGAAAGTGATAAGTTGACCACTTCACCTTTAATTTCTGCGATTGCTTTATCTTTTTCCACCTGAATTTGTTTTTCTGCATCATTGACAATCGCTTTGGCTTTTTCTTTGGCGTCGTTTAGAGTCTCTTCTTTCAACTTAGTAGCGGCAACTTTTCCTTGCGAAAGGATGGTCTGTGCTTCACCGCGAGCTTTGTTAATGATTTCCTTTCCTTCTGAATTCAGTCGAGCCAATTCCTGTTGAGCTGTTTCTGCATCTTCCAAGGAAGATTTGATGAAATCTTCCCTGTCTTTTAACATTTTCAACAACGGCTTCCAGGCAAACTTCGCCAAGACTGCAAAGAGCAATAAAAAGGTGAGAATGGTCCAGACAAACAGTCCGGGATCGAGCTGTACTAAAGGGTTATTCATATGATGTCCTAAAGGTTATTATTTCATCAAGACTATCAACAGGGCGAACACTTCACCCAGAATAGCCACACCTTCGAGTAGGAATAAAGGAAGGTTGACTGCTCCTGTTATTTTATCAGAGGCTTCAGGCTGCCGTGCAATTCCTTCTGCGGCTGCAGCGGCTAATCTTCCAATTCCCAGACCGGCGCCAATAACAATTGCGCCCAGTCCAAGGGCTGCTCCAAAGTAATGTAGGTTTTCCATCTTTTGTTTCTCCTTACTATTGTTTAATGGTGAACATTGATTGCCATACCGATAAATACAGATGACAATAGAGTAAATACATACGCCTGTACAAGCACAACAATGATTTCAAGTCCATTGATTGCTGCTGCCATGGGCACAGATATAAAAGCCATACCCACTCCAGCTAATACGCTGTGAAACATGTCAGCGAAAATTGCCATGAAGGATAAAATAGCTAAAATGGCAATATGGCCTCCGGTCATATTGGCTGCCAATCGCATCGTTAAAGCAAATGGCCTAACAAACATACCGATAATTTCAATAGGTATTAAAATGATATAAATTGGCCAAGCCAGGCCATGGGGTACTAAATTTTTCCAGTGTGATATAAAACCATGAGCTTTCGTTCCTGCGATGATTATTGATATAAATGTAATGGCCGCTAATCCTGCAGTAACATTAAAATTAGCTGTAACTGTTGATCCTCCGTGAAGTAATGAATTCACAACGTTATGAGTATCAGAGGCAGGTACATGAAAAATAAATCTGTTAATCGATCCAAGCATATCAAAAATCGGTAAAAGCCCTATTCCATTCGCAAATAAAATAAAAAAGAAAAAAGTCAAAATCATTGGAGCCCATAAATCTACAGATTTTGCGCCCACATTTGGCTGCACAATTGAATCGCGAATAAATTTTACAACCGCTTCCAATGCATTCATCCAACCGCTGGGAATTGCTTTATCTTTCTGCAAATATTTTCTTACGGGGATAATCACAGCACAGGAAACCAAGATTGCAACAACCCACAACATTAATACATGCTTAGTAACGGATATATCAATTCCAAAAATATGGGGTAAATGAATCAATGGATGTTCTAATGAACTATTAGAAACATGATGAATAATATTATCGCCTACTTGGTCCAATACACTTGTGCCAGTGGCGTGGCTCTGCTCAGCAGCTACACTCATTTGATGATTTAAATTTTACCTAATTGAAAATGGATCTTAAAAACAACGATTCACATATGTGAATCGTTACAAAATAGCTTACAAAACTAATAACAAAAGGCAATGGATTAAAAGTGTAAAAAGTAAAAATGTATATAAAATACAGAGCATAGAATATCATTTTTCCAGCAAATGATTGTATCAAAACGTTGGTTACGTTTCCCGGATTCTTTTTATTTTTTTCGGAGAGAACTAATATTGATATAATACCTACAATTAATGGTGCTATCATTCCCAGAAAAATTTCTTTGGCAAATTGTTCCAATCCACCAACAATCAATCCCCACGTTCCTATACAAAACACACTTATATATATTAAAAATTGAACTGTAGGCACGTTATTTTCGCCAAACCGTTTTTGCTAATTCATAAAAGCCAGTAAAAAGACCCATTAAAAAACCAATCAGCATCAACCACGGTTTTGTACCCAGCCAATTATCTAAAAAATACCCTAAAAAACCCATAATCAATACACCTCCAATGAGTGTATATGATGCTGAAGCAGCGGGGCTTGAATCTTTAATTATTTTTTGTAAATACTGAAATGAGCGAGCTAAATAATCGTCATTGTTTTCATTCATCGTATTCTGACGAATCTTCTGATGTTGATGGAATCCCCCCCTCAATTTCTTGGGAATCATCATTAAGTGTTTCGTTGCCAAGAATAATACACTGGCCTTGAAATTGGGCACCTTCTTCAATAATGAGTGATTTATAAGTCAAATTGCCATTTAATACTGACGATTCGCCGAGAACAACCCTGTCTTCGACAACAACATTCCCTTCTACACTGCCGCCAATATGAATATCACTGCTAACAATGTTACCATGAACTTTACCTGTTCTTGAAACACGAACAGCTCCTTGTGTTTGAATATTACCGTAGACTATTCCATAAACAATAATGCCTTCTTCCAGTTTAATATCACCTTGGAAGACAGCATCCTGTCCTATCATACTATTCATGTTCTGAAAATTTATTTTAGTCATTTTTTTCAATGCTTATATCTCTTTCCTTATATTCCGGAAAGAACACCAATGGATCAATCGCATCGCTGTCTTTCCAGATTTCAAAGTGTAAATGCGGACCGGAAGATATACCTGTACTACCTGCCAAGGCAATAACATCTCCTCTTTTTACAAGACCGTGATTCTCAAATAAATTTAATTGGTTATGACCATAATGTGTAAAATAATCATCGCCATGATAGATGATAATTAAATTCCCCAAATCATAGGTCCAACCTGAAAATATAACCCTTCCTCCGGCTGATGCCAAAACGGGCTCCCCTTCTTGAACAGCAATATCTATTCCATAATGGTTCTTTTGCCAAAAATGAGATTTATCCAACATTCGTTGAGTCAAGAATCCATCAACAGGTGCTTGAGATGGTATATTTTCAATATAAGAAATGACAAAGGAGCTCGTTTTTTCAATCGATGAAGATTGTTTATCATCATTTACAATACTCAAATTGCTACGGATTATTTCTTCCATTTGTCCCAAGCGATTTAGATCACGATAAAGTTCCATAACGTGAGTGCGCTCAGCAACCATTTTTTCAAATTGTTGATTTTTTTTACTGAATTCATCAATTTGAGGAATATAGTATATTAAAACTCCCCCAATACTTATGATTATTAAAGCAATGAAAAATAATAATGCATGCAGCCAGAATCGGCTAATGGAGAAACGCTTTTGAGTGTCCACATTATCTGATACAATATGAATTGTATAACGATTAGATTTCATAGCGTGAATTACTTTATAGTTCTAAGAAGGTCCATGACGCGTTCAAAATCGTCATTAGAAAAATATTGAATTTCAATTGTCCCTTCATCACCTTTATAACTTATGCGAACTTTAGTACCAAGCAGTGTGATTAATTCATTTTCCAGAGACCTTACAGCAGCGCTTGATTTGCGTATTTTCTTTTTCTTGGGTTTTGGTTTTGGAGTAGATTTTCCTTTTACAATATCTTCTGCCGCACGTACACTTAATTTTTCATTCAGAATACGCTGCCATAATTTTTTTTGAGTGGCTTGTGTTTTCATGACTAACACCGCCCTGCCGTGACCAGCGCTAATTTCATCTTTTCGAAGACTGGCTTTAATTTCCGCCGGCAAATTCAACAATCGTAATGAGTTTGAAATGGTGGCTCTCTTCTTTCCGACAGCTTTGGCAATAGCAGTTTGATTAAGTTTAAACTCATTTTGTAAAACATGAAATGCTTCAGCCTCTTCAATGGAATTCAGGTTTTCCCTTTGAATGTTTTCAATTAGAGCCATTTCCATTAGTTCGGCGTCATCTGCGACTTTAATGAGATATGCTGGAATCTTTTTCAATCCGGCTAGTCTGGCTGCCCGCCAACGTCTTTCCCCGGCAACTAGCATAAAGCCCTTATCCACTTCCTGAACGGTAATGGGTGTAATCACACCTTTTTCTTTTATAGATGCTACCAAGTCTTCCAAGCTTGATTTATCCAACCCGTCTTTTCGGGGCTGGTTCGGATTAGCTTTAATCCTGGACAATAAAATATCAGTTATACCTACCGGAGACGCTGCTGCTTGTGTTTCTTCATAAGGCCGAATAAGTGCTTCTAAACCTTTACCTAATCTTTTAGTTACCACTATCTAATAACTCCTCTACTAAATCCATATAATCTCTCGCTCCCACAGAATTGGCATCATATAATAACGCTGGTTTACCAAAACTGGGTGCTTCGCCGAGGCGAACGTTACGATGAATGATTGTCTTGAACAATTTATCTCCGAAATAGCTTTTAATTTCATCTGCGACCTGTTTCGATAAATTCAACCTGCTGTCAAACATGGTGAGCAGTACACCTTCAATTTTAAGTTTTTTATTCAAGTTACTCTGGACCAGCCTGATGGTATTCAAAAGCTGGCCTAATCCTTCCAATGCATAATATTCAGCTTGAATGGGAATTATAATCGAATGAGCAGTTGTCAGAGCATTCACAGTTAGCAAGCCTAAAGATGGCGGACAATCGATCAAAATAAATTTGTATTTCCGTTTTAATGATTCCAAAGCCTTCTGCAAATGAAATTCTCTGGCCATGAGACTTACAAGTTCAACTTCCGCACCCACCAAATCGCTGTTTGATGTAATAACATCTAAATGACTGAATTGAGTATTGATAATGGCGTCTTTGATTGCAGTACCGCGAATCAAAACATCATAAATCGTGTTAACATCTTCACCGTTCATTAAGCTGGAAACGCCTGTAGTGGCATTGGCTTGGGGATCTAAATCGATGAGTAATGTTTTTTCTTCTGACACTGCAAGGCTTACAGCAATGTTAACTGCTGATGTCGTTTTACCGACGCCGCCTTTCTGGTTTGTTAGAGCTATGATACGAGACATGATTGGGTTTTATAAAATTTGCAACATGAAATAAGCTGTTGAATTTAGGTTTTGGTTTAAGTTGAAACAAGAGAGCTAATAAAACAATAGTTGAAGTTGTTAAATTCAACATTAGTTTAGAGTATAATAATGAAAGCAATCTGCAAATCAAAACCTGAACCCGGCCTGTGGTTGAACGATGTTCCCAAACCAGATGTTGGAACGAACGATGTATTAATTAAAATCACCAAAACAGCCATTTGCGGTACGGATCTCCATATTTATCATTGGGATAAATGGTCACAATCCACCATTAAACCACCACTGGTTATTGGCCATGAATTCGTCGGAATCGTCGAAGATATCGGTCCCGGTGTCACCCATTATAAAGCCGGCGATGTGGTTTCTGGGGAAGGACATATAACCTGTGGTTATTGCCGTAATTGCCGTGCCGGCCAGCGCCATTTGTGCAATGAAACGATTGGTATTGGAATTCATCGTAATGGCGCTTTTGCTGATTACATGACTCTTCCGGAAGGAAATGTCTGGCCAGTCCATGAAGACATAAACACAGACATTGCTTCTTTTTTCGATCCTCTTGGCAACGCGATCCATTGCGCGTTGAGCTTCAGCATGGTTGCGGAAGATGTTCTCATTACCGGCGCCGGCCCCATTGGCTGCATGTCTGCCGCTATCTGCAAAAAAATTGGTGCACGAAATGTGGTTGTAACAGATGTAAATGATTATCGATTGGACTTGGCCGATAAAATGGGTGCTGATCGTATCATTAATGTTAATGAAGAAAAAATTGAAGATTGTTTTCCTGAATTAAAAATTGCTAACGGCTTTGATATCGGACTGGAAATGTCAGGTAATCCAAAAGCCTTGCAAGACATGATTAACACAATGTATCACGGTGGTAAAATAGCTTTATTAGGAATCCTGCCTAACGAAACTCAAGTCAATTGGGACGAAATCATTTTTAAAGGATTACATATCAAAGGTATATACGGCCGTGAAATGTTTGAAACATGGTATAAAATGACACAATTGATTCGAGGTGGTTTGGATGTTTCCCCCATCATTACTCATAAATTCAAAGCAGAGGATTTTCAAAACGCATTTGATATAATCGAATCCGGGCAATGTGGCAAGGTGATTTTGGAATGGGATTAACAAGTGCATGGGTGATTGGATAATTGCACCAAACCTTTCAAAGGTTTGGTAGAATTAAATATGAATAGATCAAAACAGATATATACCGACACCTTATCACAGATCAAGTCTGAAGGACTTTATAAAAAAGAACGCACTATTATCACGCCCCAAGGTGTAATTATAAATACGAAAGAAGGCGGTGAGGTCCTCAATTTTTGCGCCAACAACTATTTGGGTTTATCAAATAATCCAGATATAAAAGCCGCAGCCATTAAGGCATTAGACGAGCATGGTTTCGGCATGTCTTCTGTGCGGTTTATTTGCGGTACACAAGATATTCACAAGGAGTTGGAAAAAAAGATTTCAGACTTTTTCGGTTCGGATGATACCATATTATACACCTCCTGTTTTGATGCCAACGGAGGATTATTCGAGACACTTCTTGGGCCTGATGATGCCATTATTTCCGATGCATTGAACCACGCCTCCATAATTGATGGAGTTCGACTTTGCAAAGCACAACGCTATCGTTATGTCAATAGTGATATGGCTGAACTTGAAAAGAGGTTGGTTGAAGCCAAAAATGCCAGAATCAAAATGATAGCCACCGATGGTGTTTTTTCTATGGATGGCTTTGTGGCAAAATTAGATGAAATTACGAGTTTAGCTGAAAAATATGATGCCATGGTCATGGTAGACGACTCCCACGCCACCGGCTTTGTAGGAAAGACAGGACGGGGTTCAGCAGAATACAACAATGTGATGGATAAAATAGATGTTTGGACGTCCACGCTGGGAAAAGCATTGGGTGGCGCTTCCGGAGGATTTACTACCGGACGACAGGAAATTATCGACATGCTCCGTCAGCGATCCCGTCCCTACCTTTTTTCCAATACACTGGCGCCGGCTATTGTTGCAGCAGGAATTAAAGTGTTTGATATATTATCCAAATCAACTGAATTACGGGACAAATTGGAAAAAAATACTATTTACTTCCGGGAAAAAATGAATTCTGCCGGTTTTGACATAAAAAAAGGTGATCACCCCATTGTTCCTGTTATGCTTTATGATGCGAACCTCGCTCAAAAAATGGCAGCATCTTTATTGGAAGAAGGAATTTATGTCATCGGCTTTTTCTTTCCCGTTGTTCCCAAAGGTGAAGCACGGATTCGAGTGCAGATTTCTGCAGCAATGGAAAAAGAGCATTTGGATCGGTCCTTAGAGGCGTTTTCTTCAGTAGGAAAAAATCTTAACATTATTTAATATATTTTTAATTACTCTTCATTCTAAACTTTAAATAATAATGAATCCCTTCCCCAAACCCCGTCAACATGGTGCCTGGGCAATGTTTCTTATCCCGGCTGTCATGGCTGCCAGCCTTGCCGGTGAATGGAATTGGGCTGCCTTATTTTTAATTGTTTCGTTTATATTAATTTTCCTTTCTTATGAGCCGGCAGTTCGCATTGTTCGCAGGTGGAAAAACAGGCGTATTCTTGCTAAAGAACAATTGCGTTGGATAATCCGTTTTGCCGGTTCCGGAGCGCTAATAGCTGCAATCGTATTCATTCGATACGGACAATGGGATGCCCTCTTGTTTGGTTGCATTGTCGCATTAACGATGATTATTCATTTATGGTTAACAGTGAATAAACAGAATATGTCCATTCCCGGAGAACTTGTGGGCGTTTTTGGTTTAACATCCTCCGCGCCTGTCATTTATTTATTTCTTCATCAAAGTATGGATGCCAGAGGCTGGATTCTATGGTTGATCAACTTCCTTTATTTTGCAGGAAGTATATATTATATCAAATTGAAATTGCGAATTCAACCCCAGTTTTCTCAACCATCCAATCAAATCAAAATAAAAAAAGCAACACCCTTGCTCGTGTATAACATGATTCTAATTTTATTTTTATGGATTACCATATGGATACGAAACTATACCTGGCTTTTTCTCCTGGCGTTTGGTCCCTATATCATAAAATCAATTATAGGTATTTTTACATGGCAAACTAAAGCAGCGCTCAATCCGAAACAGACGGGTTTTGTTGAATTATTTCATGCCATTTTCTTTTTAATAATCAATATTCTTGCTTTCAACATTCACTAATGATCTCTCTCGTTTTTTTAATCATTAAAAAGATTATTTTTTATAATTCGAGTAAAAGGTTTGACACCTCTTTTACATGCTCGGTATATTCCCGGGCTTTTTTCGCAACTAAAATATTATTTAATCCATGAAAAGTAAATTAACACCTCGATATATCATTATCGCCTTAGTGCTGGTCTGGGCATTTTATGCCATATGGCCCACAATCCAATATCAAAATCTTTCTGCAGATGAAATTGAAACCATGCAGGAAGAAGGTTCCTTGCAGAATTTGGAAAGTAAAATCATTAAACAAGGACTAGA